>OGFM01000291.1_pt1 | contig 44677 bp, 36 predicted proteins | sample 1570871 | NCBI WGS metagenome assembly OGFM01 (sample SAMEA2581957, study PRJEB24529) | metagenome | biome: Human gut stool | place: China | collected 2011
TATAGATTTAGGAATAAAGCTGAGAAAGTTCGTAAGAGCGTTCCCATCGGTCAACCACTAAAAAAAAGGAATCGGCGCAAAACCGATTCCTTTTTTTGTTATCCGCCGCGCCGCGCAGCCCCCGAAGCGGAAGCCGCAAAAGCAAACGTCTGGGCGGATTCGCGCAAAACCCGCAGGGGCGTCATTCGGAAATTCGCGTAAAATACGGAAGCCGCTCTATGGGCGCGTCTATCTTCACGGTTCTGCCGCCGTCGAACACATTGCCGAGTTCGTCGCGCCACTTGCCCTTGGGCAGGCGCACGGTTCTGAAATCTTCTTTCGTGACGACGGGAGCGACAAGGTATTTGTCGCCCAGCATAAACTGGTCCACGACATCGGCAAGCCCCTCGTTCGGGAACTGGTATTCCATTGTGCGGACAATGGGCTCGGCGGTTTTTGCGCTATGGCGGGCAAGCTCCAAAATATAGCCCGCAAACTTGGTGTGGAGCAGCGCGGCGTCGCGGCAGAGGTCGAGGTGCTTTTTGTCGAGAACGCGCCACGGCGCGAGCGAAAACTGCATCATGGGCATCAACGCCGAAACCTGTGCGTAGCGCACAATCAGCCGCTGATCGAGCTTGGTGCGGTCGATGTCGGCAAAAGAGTTGACCTCCCCGCCGCCAATCATGTCGGGGCAAGTATAGGCGTAGCCGATAAGCCCCGCCGAGAGCATGTGCGGAACAAGCTTTTGCATGTCCTCCCAACGGCAACGCTTGTCGTGAAGCCTCTGGACGAGGGCTTTGCCGCCCATTTTCCACGTTGTGCGCATTTCGTTGTACTCGAAGCGGTAGCCCAGCTCGGCCCAGCCTTTCGTATAGTCGGACGGAGTTTTTTCGGGCGAGAAAAATTTTACGTTCGGACTTTTCACATGGTGCGTGTCGCCGCCGTCGAACTTGAATCCGTCGATGTCGAAATCTTTTTGCAGCTTGCGCAGGCGGGCTTCCAAATGGTCTAGGGCTTTCGGGTTTGTGGTATCGTACGATGCGCTGAAACCGCTCCACCACGGAATTATTGCGGCGCGCTTGCGCTTTCCGTTTTTTTCCATGAGCAGCACGCCCGCCTTTTCCCATTCGAGAAACTCCGCCCCAACCGAGCCTACGAACGGCCCGACCCAGTAAATCGCCTTGTAGCCCATGTCGTGAATTGCCCTGTTGAGGGCTTTGGGGTCGGGAATTTTTTTTGCGTCGAAGTCGAGCATGCCGCAGCATCTGTCCCAGCCGCCGTCAATCATCAGCACGCCGCAGGGGAAGCCGTTTGCGGCGATGTCCCGCGCGTATTTCAAAATGTTTTCGGTCGACTGCTCCCTGACAAGCTCAATCCAAGTATTGAACTGCGGCTTTGTGAAAAATTCCTCGGGCGGAATCCTTCCGTCGGGGGCGAAATGCTTTTTTGCGGCAGCAAGAAATGCGTCCCTGAGAGTGCTTCCCGCGGCGACGGGTTCGAGCTTTTCGAAGTCGGAAGTCAGCGTGATTACGCCGTCTTTTGCGTCGAGCGCAAAGGGCTTTTCGCTCCAAACGTAGCGGCCTTTCGACGAAAGCAGAAAGGGAGCCGCCTGATTCGCCATGTGCGAGACGTTCAAATCGACTTTTTTCTTCAAGGTCGAAAACGGCATCTGGTCGCCGAGCATTGTCGCCGCGCCGTACCATTTTTCGCCGTCGAGCGGAGTTATCGTCGAAACGTGCGCGGCAAAAAGCGACTGCGCCGCAAGCAGAAAGGGAATGAGTTTTTTTAACATAAAATAGCGGAATGTTCTATGCGGAAATTTTGCCGTACCCGTTCCAAGAGGTCAAGCTTTTGTTTGCCGCGGCTGCGGGGCGTTCCGCGCGTCGCCCGAAGCAAAAATTCTCCCGACAGCCGGCTTCCGAGAAGCTCCGACGCCGACGCGCGGAACGCATTTTTTTTCTCGCAATTTGCGCCCCCCGATATTTCCTTGTTTCAATATGAAAAATGTTGCGGTTATCGACTACGGAATGGGAAATTTAATGAGCGTTCTCCGCGCCTGGCAGCGCGTCGGCGCGAACGCGCGAATCATCTCCGCGCCAGCGGAAATCGCGGACGGCGACATTCTCGTATTCCCCGGACAGGGCTGCATTGTGGACACAATCAAGCTGCTCAAATCGACCGGTTTCGACGACGCAATTCGCGGCTGGATTGCCGCCGACAAGCCGTTTTTCGGCATTTGCCTCGGCTTGCAGGCGCTCTTCGAATACTCCGAAGAGGGCGACGTCGAATGCCTCGGAATTTTCAGGGGGCGCGTCAAAAAACTGCGGCTCGACAGAAAATTCAAAGTTCCGCACATGGGCTGGGACAACATCGCGTTCAAACGCGCGGGCAACGAAAAACTGCTCGGCGGAATCGACGACGCCGACCAGTTCTACTTCGTCCACAGCTACTTTGTGGATACGCCGCAAACGGAAATCGTGCTGGGAACGACGGAATACGGCGGGCAGGCGTTTACAAGCGCAATCGCGCGCGGAAACCTTGTCGCCACGCAGTTCCACCCCGAAAAGAGCCAGTCGAAAGGCCTGCAACTCTATGCAAACTTCCTCGCGAACGCGCGGTAGGATTTTTTTGTTGCGAAATTTCCGCAAATTTCAATGATAGTTTAAATTGTGAACATGACAAAACCCGAAAACGCAAAAATCACCTTAAACGAAAAGACTTACGAGCTTCCCGTCGTAGAAGGCACGGCGGGCGACAAGGGCATAGACATTTCGAAGCTCCGCTCGCAGACAGGCTACATTACGCTCGACGAAGGATTTGCAAACACAGGGTCGTGCAAAAGCGCAATCACATACATCAACGGCGAAAAGGGAATCCTCTGTTATAGGGGAATTCCGATTGAGGTGCTCGCGGAAAATTCGACATTCATCGAAACCGCCTACCTCATAATTTACGGAGAGCTTCCCACGCGCAAACAGATGAGCGCGTTCTCGCAAAAAGTGCTCCGCAACGCAAGCCTCCACGAGGGCATGATGCACTTCTTCGACGGCGGATTCCCGTTCACGGCGCACCCGATGGCGATTCTGTCGTCGCTGCTAAACTCGGTCGGCTGCTACTACCCCAACATGGTCACAAACCACAGGGAGCAAGACTTGGAGCACTTCGACGACGCCGCCGCGCTCCTGCTTAGCAAAGTCCGCACGATTGCCGCAATGGCTTACAGAATGAAAAACGGGCTGCCCCTCATCTACCCCAAGCGCGACTTGGGATACAGCCAAAATTTCCTACACATGATGTTCACCGAGCCGTACCACGAGTACTACCCGCACGACGACATCACGAAAGCCCTCGACCTTATCCTCCTGCTCCACGCAGACCACGAGCAAAACTGCTCCACATCGACCGTCAGAATGGTCGCAAGCTCCGGCGCAAACCTGTTCGCCTCGGTTTCGGCGGGCGTGTGCGCGCTCTGGGGGCCGCTCCACGGCGGCGCAAACCAGCAGGTTATCCAGATGCTCGAAGAAATCCACCGCAGCGGCGACGACGGCAGCGCGTTCGTCAAGGCGGCGAAAGAGGGCAAGACGCGTCTGATGGGCTTCGGACACAGGCTCTACAAAACATACGACCCGCGCGCGAAAATCCTCCGCGCCGCTGCGGAAAAGGTGCTGAAAATCGTCAAGGTGAAAGACCCGCTTCTCGACATCGCCCAAAGGCTCGAAGAAATGGCGCGAAGCGACGACTATTTTGTGTCGAGAAACCTCTACCCCAACGTCGATTTTTACAGCGGAATCATTCTCAAAGCAATCGGAATGCCGACCGACATGTTCACGGTGATTTTCGCAATCGGCAGAATGCCGGGGTGGATTGCACACTGGCGCGAAGTGGCGTCGCAGACAAAGGGCAAAATCAGCCGCCCCAGACAGATTTATGTGGGCGCGCCGATTCGCGACTACGTGAAAATGCGCTACCGCGAGGGCGAAATCCCCTCGGATTGGGAGGACGACGACCACAAGTCCTACGGCGGCGGCTCTTCCGAAAACGCCTCCGCAAAGGCGTAATCAAACGCATTTGAAAATTCCGACGCGCGGGCAACCGCGCGTTTTTTTGCGCCCCCAGACGCCAACGCGCAAAGCCGAAGCTCGGAAGAAAACATTCCCGCCCCGCTCGGACGCCGCAAAACACACGCCGCCGCGGAAAAAAATCGGAATCAAAAAAAGCCCGCGAACCTTGCGGTTCGCGGACTCGACAGCGTAATTATGATTAGAAGAAATATTTTCGCGAAGCGGTTTTAGCGTTTCTTTTCGGCGGAAATGTCCCAATGCTTGCCCGCCGCGCCGCAATGGCAACCGCCTTTGCACGCGCCGCCGCACGAGCACCCGCCGTTCGCCGCTTTTTTTATGCCGCGCGAAATCGTCATAATCGCGACATACGCGAGAATTACACCCAAGATAACGGATATTGCAGTTTCCATTTTATTTCCTTTCCTTTGTTATGAAATCAACTTTGTGCCGATGTTAAGCAGCGAACCGATTTGGTACACGATGAGAGTCGCGATGTACGCGAGGGCGAACAGCCCGAAGGTTTCGGCTATCGTGAGTTTCCAGGAGTTCAATTCGCGCTTCATGACGGCGAGTGTCGCCAAGCAGGGAATGGACATCAGCGAGAATAGCATCATGCAGAAGCCCTGCAAGGGAGTGTAGACTTTTGCGAGCTTTTCGCGGAGCGTTTCGGACTCTTCGTCCGCTTCGCCCTCGGCGTAGAGAATGCCCAGCTGCGATACGAACACTTCCTTTGCGGCGAGTGCGCCGATGCTTGCCGTGGTCAGCTTCCAGTCGAATCCGATGGGCGCGAACATGGGTTCGAGGAACTTTCCGATTCTGCCCGAAACCGTGTATTCGAGCATTTCCGCGCTCTTTTCGTTTTCTATTGAAGCCACTTCCTCTTCGATTTTCTCTTCCGAAAGCTTCTTCGCCGCGCCCTCTTTCTGCACCTGTTCGACCATTGCGTCGTAGTCCTTCGAGAACACCGTCTTTTCGGGATACGTGTTGGCGATGAACAGGATTATCGATGTCGCGAGAATGATTGTCCCCGCTTTGTGGAGGTACATTTTACCTCTGTCCCACATGTGGAGCAAAAGGCTCTTCAACGTGGGCATGCGGTACGGAGGCAGCTCCATGAGGTAGACTTCGCCGTCGCCCTTGAAAAGCGTGTTGCGCATGAGCTTTGCCGCAAACAGCGCGACAACCACGCCTATTACGTACATTACCCACATCATCGCCGCCTGATACTGCGCCGCGAAGAACGCGGGGATAACGAGCGCGTAAATCGGAAGGCGCGCGCCGCAGCTCATAAGGGGAAGCACCATGACGGTAGCCTTGCGGTCGTTGTCCGATTCGATACAGCGTGTAGCCATAATCGCCGGAACATTGCAACCGAAGCCGAGAACCAGCGGGACAAACGAACGCCCCTGCAAGCCGAACTTCCTCATGACGCCGTCCATTACGAACGCGGCGCGAGCCATGTAACCTGAATCTTCGAGAATTGCGATTGCAAAAAACAAAAACAGGATATTAGGCAGAAATACAATCACGCCGCCGACACCCCCGATGATACCGTCGGTAACCATCGACCGCCAGAACGGAAGAGTGTCTTCGCTCCAAACCGACTGTACGAATTCGGAAAGGAAGCCGAAGCCCTCCTCAATCCAGTCCATAAACGGCTGGGCGCAGGTGAACGTGAATACAAACATCAAGTAAATAATGGCGAGGAACAGCGGGAGACCCACATATTTGTTCGTCATTACCGAGTCTATTTTGTCGGAAATTTCGCGGCGGCGTTCGCGCGTCATTGATATCGCATGGCTGCACGCGCCCGCAAGCATTGCGTAGCGTCTGTCGGCCATGAAGCTTTCGGAGTCTATCGCGTGGCTGTCCGAAAGGTGGGCGATTTGCTCCTTGACCTCGCCCTTGACGGGCGCGAAGTCGGCGATTTTCGCGGTGCACGAGTCGTTTTCGAGCAGCTTGATTGCGAAGAAGCGCGACGGAATGTGCGCGAAACGCCCGATTTTAAGCGCGTCGATTTTCGCGGCGACGGCGTTGATTGCGTCGTCGGCATCCGCCCCGTAGGTGAGCATGGGGACGTTGTGCGCGGGAAGCTTCCCGATTGTTTCGGCAAGCTTTACGACAAGCTCCTTCATGCCTTCGCCCGTGCGTCCGATTGTCTGCACTATCGGCGAGCCGAAGTATTTTTCGAGCTTCGCGATGTCGAATTTCATTCCCTTTCTGCGGGCGTCGTCGCTCATGTTGAACGCCAGAATCATGGGAATGTGGAGTTCGGCAAGCTGTGTCGTGAGGTAGAGGCTTCTGCGGGGAATCGAGGAGTCCACAACATTGAGGATAAGGTCGATTCCGGGCTTTGTCAGCTCGTTGAAGACCACTTCCTCTTCGGGCGAGCCCGACGACAGCGAATACACGCCGGGGAGGTCGATAAGCTCGATTTCCAAGTCGCCGATTTCAAACGTGCCCGACTTGCTTTCGACCGTCACGCCGGGGTAGTTGCCGACGTGCTGGCGCGTGCCCGTAAGGTCGTTGAAAATCGAAGTTTTGCCGCAGTTAGGATTGCCCGCAAGCGCAACTCTGAAACGTTTTTTCATTATTGAAGGTCTCCTATCAAAATGTTTTTAGCGTCCTCCGAGTGGAATGCCATGCTTGTTTCCATGACCTTTACTCTGAGGAGTCCGCCGAAGGGGGCCTTCGCTTCTAGGATAAGCTCCGTGCCGGGCATAATGCCGACGTCGGCGAATTTCTTTTTGCCGCGCATGTCGGGCAAAATTTTCACGATTTTCGCCGACGCGCCGACGGGAAGGTCGGCGAGCGTGGCGTTTTCAGATTTTTCGTTCTTTTTCATAATTTCACTCTCGTATGGAGCGGCATTAGAAAGTTATTTCGGCTCTCGCGCCGAGAACATACGCGGTTTCCTTCGCGCCGCTGTCGCTGTTGACCGGATTCATGAAGATTTGGAAATCGGGCTGAATGGCGATTGCGGGCGTGAGCTGGCAGCGGTAGGTGAATTCGAGCGTGCCGTCGTAGTGCTGGCCGAAGTCGGCGCGGGCGTCGCGTTCGTTTCCGATGACCGAGTACGCAACCGCGAACACGTCGTCGTCGCGGCCGGGAATCGGCGCAAACCAGTTCAGGCCGAAGTCGGCGTAGAAGTTGTTGTCGGACGATTTCGACGAGGGAACGAGCCCCAAGCGGACAAAACCGCCGAGCTTTGCGTTGCCTTCGGAGTCGTTAATGAAGTCCTGTTGGAGACCTACGAAGAACGAGTAGAAGTTTCTGTCGTCGAATTCGTCGAAATTGACCTTCGAGGGGTCGCTGTGGTAGTTGCCGCCGAATACTACGCGGCCGGCGAGGTCGCCGATTGAGTAGTTGTAGCCGAACTGGTACCAGAAGGCGATTGTGTCGAAAGTGTTGGAGTAGTCGAAGCCGTTGTTCGAGGAGATGTCCGCGCCGACGTTGCCGTTATAAAGACCGAACGTCGCGTCGAAGCTGCCCATCGAATAGTAGACTACCAAGCCGAGCGTGGCTACGTTGTACTGCGAGAACAACTGCGCGGGCGCGACATTCGGGATAGCTCCGAGCGACGAATTGAGGAACACGTCGGAATAGTCCATGCCCATGAAGTCTTCGTCGGCGGCAAGCTGACCGATTCTGAAACCGAAGTCGCCCGCCTTCGTTTCGAACTCGTTTGCATAGTAGATTTCGAAAGCGCGGAGCATTTCGCCCGCGACGATGTTCGAATATCCGCCCTGCGACGATTCGAAGCCGAGGTCGCCGCCGTGCGACGCCGTGTAGTAGAACGCGCTTACGCCGATTTTACCGGCGTGTTCGACGCCCGTTGCAACCGACAAATCCTCTTCAAAGCCGACCGTGAAGAGCGAATCGACCACGTTCTTGATATTGTTGCCGCGCGTGAAGTTGCCCCACGCTTCGCCCGTCCATACAACCGAGGGAGTGAAACCCGTGTCGGCGGAGAGCTTTTCGGTGGCGTCGGCAAGGAACAGGCTGTCCTTTTCGTACCATTTCTGGGTCTCCGCGGTAGCTTCGCCCTTGACCGCTTCCGCTTCGGGAGCGGCTGCGGTGTTTGCGCTCTGCGCGAACGCGCCGAGAGCCGTTAATGTTGCGCACATTGCCAGTGCAGTTTTTGCAGTGTAGTGTTTCATTGTATTAAAATGTTTTCAAAGTTAGAGGCGGCTAACATTCAATTTTCGGAGGCGTATAAAAGTTAGTCTTGTTTAACTTGTCAACAAAAAAAGTTAATCTTTTCTAACTTTTTTATTTTCCGAAAATCCTCCGCGCCCAGAAACCCGCGCAGGAACAGGGGGAAATGCGCGTCGCCGCCGCGCGGATCGAAGTTTTATGCGCTTTTAAATGTTGCAAAAAATACCGATTTCCAATTCAGTATGACCAATGGACAATAAAAAAGCTATCGTCATAGGCGCGGGCGTCAGCGGCATGACAGCCGCGCTGAAACTCAAAGACAGGGGCTTCGACGTCGCGGTTCTCGAACGCGAAGCGCGCGCGGGCGGCGTAATCGGCACGTTCGCAAAGGACGGCTTCAAGGCGGAAAGCGGCTCGAACACGGTGATGGTTCAAAGCAAAAAAACTTTGGACTTCCTCGACAGGCTCGCAATCAAGTCGAAGCTCGAAACCACAAACCCCGCCGCAAAGAAACGCTTTTTTGTAAAGTACGGCAAGCCGCAGGCGGTGCCGATGGGGCCGCTCTCGCTGCTGACAACGCCGCTGTTTTCGTTCTTCGGCAAGCTCAGGCTTCTCTGCGAGCCGTTCGTAAAGCCGCTCGACGCCGAAGACCCGAGCATGGCGGAATTCATTTTGCACCGCTTCGGCAAAGACGTGCTCGACTACGCAATAGACCCGTTCATGGGCGGCATATACGGCGGAAGCCCCGAAAAGCTCTCGGCAAAATACGCGTTCCCGCCGTTCTGGAATTTGGAGAAAAAATACGGCTCGATAATACGCGGGGCAATCAAATCCATGAAGGAAAAGAAAGCGGCGGGCAACTTCTTCAAACCCATGACGATTTCATTCGAAGGCGGCATGGAAACGCTCGCAAAGGGGCTTGCCGACAACCTCGGAGACTCGCTCAAATGCGGCGCGAAAGCGCTTTCTATAGACTTCGGCGGCAACGGCTGGCAGGTCGAATGGGTGGCGGGAGACGAGGAAATTTGCGACAACTACGACGCGCTCGTAATCGCAGTCCCCGCTGCGGAAATCCGGAATCTACCGACGGCGGGAAGCCTCGCCGCCGCCCTCGCGCCCCTCGACAGAATCGAATACGCGCCCGTTGCGACATACACAATGGGGTTTCCGAAAGACGCCGTGAAAAACAGGCTCGACGGCTTCGGCGCGCTTACGCCGTCGTCGGAAAAGCTGCACATTTTAGGCTCGCTGTACGTCTCCACGCTCTTCCCGAACCGCGCGCCCGACGGATTTGCGACGCTCACAAACTACGTCGGCGGAACGCGCAACCCCGAACTCGCGACGCTTCCCGAAAGCGAAATGAGAAAGCTCGTGCTCGAAGACCTGTCGAAAATCCTCGGAGTTTCGGGAGAGCCTGTCTTCGAAAAACTTTTCTTCCACAAACACGCAATACCGCAGTACAACGTGGGCTACGGCGAATTTCTCGAAGCCGCCGACGAAGCGGAGCGCAAGTTCCCGAACTTGTCGCTCGTCGGCGCGTACCGCGGCGGCGTGGGGGTAAGCTCGTGCATCGAAAGCGCGCTCGCGGCGGCGGCGAAACTCGCCGACAGACTTTCTTGAAGTGGCGGAAGCTCGGATAATCGTAAGCCTCGGCTCGCCCTCCGATTTCTCGGCGGGAGCGGCGGAGGCTTTTTTGCGCGGGTTTCTGTCCGACCCCCTCGTGTTCCCGCTGCCATCGCCTTTCAGGGAATTTTTCGCCCGCAGGGTGGCAAAAAAACGCGCGGCGGCATACGCAAAGCAGTCGGAAAAATTATCTCTCGGCGGAAAATTTATAACCAAGCACTACGCCGAATCGCTCGCCGAAAAAGTCGGCGCGATTTCGGGAGTGCCGACTTTCGCGGCGTACAGATACGGCGAAAACGACATAGCCCGAACCGTCGCAAAACTCCGCGAAAGCGGCTTCGACGAATTTTCCTTCGCCGCCGCCTACCCGCAGTTTTCCAACGCAACGACGCTCTCGGCAAAACTCGCGGCGGAGGAGGCGACGCGCGGGCTTAAATTCCGCTTCGCACAGCCCTACTTCGACAACCCGCTATACATAGACATGCTCGCGGAGTCGCTCGGACGGCTCGGCGACTGCGGCGCAATAATAGCGTCGTTCCATTCCGTGCCCGAATCGCAGCGCAGCCCCTATGCGGAGCAGTGCGAAAGGACGGTGTCGCTGCTCTGCGAGAAATCGGGGCGCGGAGACATCATGCTCGGCTGGCAGTCGAAGACGGGGCGCGGCAGGTGGCTTGAGCCTGCGACGCGCGGACTGCTCGGCAAATGCGCGTCGCGCGGAATAAAAAAAGTCGGCGTTCTCTGCCCCGCGTTTTTTTGCGACTGCACCGAAACCCTCGCCGAAATCGACCGCGACGCCCGCGCGTATTTTCTTGAACGCGGCGGGGAATCGTTCGAATATGCGCCGTGCCCGAACGACTCGGACGCGCAGGCAAAACTTTTCCGCAACATTTTCGAAAACATAAAATGACAAACGCAATTTTAATTCTCGCCGCCGGACTCCTCTATCTGGCGTCCTTCGCCTCGGTGAATTTCGGGGCGCAAACGGAATCGAAAAAACGCCGCGCGTTCGCGGCGGCTCTCGCGGGATTCACGTTCCACACGGCGGCGTTGGCGCTGCGCTACTGGCGGACGGGCTGCGCGCCCGTGGCGACCTCCTACGACCTGCTCGAATCGGTGGCGTGGATTTTCGCGGCGGTGCAAATCGCCGTCGCCCGCCCGTCGAAAAACGGGCTTGCGGGGATATTTTCAATGCTGCCCGCGGGGATTCTCGCCCTGCTGCCGCTCGGCTGCCCGATGTTCGCCGCGGCGATGGACGGAACGCCGAAAGCGTCGGTGCAGTTCGCCGCCGCACACGGGGTGCTCGCCGCGTTCTCGTACGCGTTCATGGCGGCGGGCGCGGCGTTCGGGGCATTGTTTTTGATGCAGCAAAAGTCCCTGCGGAACAAAATCGGCGGAGGCGCAAAAAAAGCCCTGCCGCCCCTTCAAACGCTCGAACGCGGAACGGGCGCGTTTGAAGCCACCGCCGCGCTCTCGATGCTCGTCTCGATTTCCGCGGGAATTGCCGCCGCGGGAAACGCCGAAATCGGCGGGCTTTCCGCGCTCAAATTCGCGGCGGGCGGCGCGTTGTTCGCGGCGCAAATCGCGGTCTGCGCGTTCACCGCGACGGGAATTCTTCGCGGGGCGCGGCTGTCTAAAACGGCGGTAATGCTCTTCGTTGCGGCGTTGTGCGCCCTCGTACCAATCGAAATAGGAAGGACACTCCAATGAACACCGAAAACATATCGGAGAAACTTAAAAATCTGATGCGCGGCAAAAACTATGTGCCGAGCACCGCGCACGAAATCGCGCTCGAACTCGGGCTGGGGCGCAAGGACGTTTTGAAGCTCAAAAACCTGCTCGCCGGCATGTCCAAAAACGGCGAAATCGCGCGGGTCAAGGGCGACAGGTACGGCGCGCTCGAAGAGCTTGACCTCGCAAGCGGGACGATTGAATTCCGGCCGAGCGGACGCGCCCACATGCGCATGCCCGACGGCACAAGCGTTGAATTCAAGCCCGAAGACACGGGAGTCGCCCTCGACGGCGACAAAATCCTCGCGCGGATAATCCCCAGCGGACGCGGACGCTTCGGCAACACGCGCGGGGCGTTCGGGAAGAGGCGCAAGCCCGACTTCAAGGGCGACGACGGCAAAAAATACGCGCGGGTCGTAAGGATTCTCGAACGCAAGACATACAAAGTGGTGGGCACGCTCCGCCGCTCGTACAACTTCTGGCACGTCGTCCCAGACGACCCCAAATTCTTCTACGACGTCATCGTCGCCGACCCGAAAAAATCGGGAATCTCGCCCGTCCCCGCCGAGAACGACAAAGTCGTCGTGCGGCTAAACGAATGGACGCAGCGGCACATAAACCCGTCGGGCGAAATAATAGAGTCGCTCGGAGAGAGCCACACGCCGATGGCCGAGTACCGCGCAATTATCGTAAAATACGACCTTTCGGAAACATTCCCCGACAACGTGCTCGCGGAAGTCGCAAAAGTTCCTCAAAAAGTTTCGCCGAAGGAACGCGCGGGCAGATGCGACATGCGCGGAAAATTCACAATCACAATCGATCCGGAAGACGCAAAGGATTTCGACGACGCAATCTCGCTCGAACGCGTCGGCAACGACTGGGAAGTCGGCGTACACATCGCGGACGTGTCGCACTACGTCAGGAAAAACTCCGCGCTCGACAAGGAGGCGGAGGCGCGCGGGAACTCCACATACCTCGTGGGAACGGTAATCCCAATGCTTCCGTTCGAGCTTTCCAACGGAATTTGCAGTCTGGTTGAGGACGAGGACAGGCTTGCGAAAAGCGTGTTCATGAAATTCGGCAAAAACGGCGAATGCAAAAGCGCGCGCTTTGCGAACTCGGTCATCAGAAGCTCTAAACGCCTCAGCTACGAACAGGCGCACGCGCTCATCACGGAGGACGACGACGAAAAAATCCTCGCCGTCAAGCCGCCCGAAAACTACGAAACCGCATTCGGCGGCAAACCCCTCGACGCTCTGCCGCCGAAGGAGTTCGCAAACCTGAAAAAATCGCTGAGAGTTCTGTGGGACATCGCATCGAGAATGCGCAAACGCCGCATGGCAAACGGCAGCCTCGACCTCGAAATTCCCGAATTCAAGATTTTCTGCGACAAGGACGGATACGCCGACAGAATCGAAAAAACCGAATACAACGAGAGCCACCAGCTAATCGAGGAGTTCATGCTCGCGGCAAACGAAGCCGTCGCGCATGAGCTGTTCTCCCGCAAGATTCCGTACATCTCGCGCGTGCACGACAACCCCGACCCCGAAAAACTCGCCGAACTGCGCGACGAGCTTCAAACATTCGGAATCAAATGCGGCGACCTCACAAAACGCCCCGAAGTGCTAAAAGTGCTCGCCGAAATCGCAAAGCACCAGCAGTCGTACCTGCTAAAAACGAAGTTCCTGCGGAGTCTCAAACGCGCCGAATACCGCGCGTCGGCGGACGGACACTACGGGCTGAACATGGTCTACTACGCGCACTTCACATCGCCCATCAGGCGATACGCCGACCTCACCGTGCACCGCAACCTCGACGCCGTGATAAGGCCGGCGCGGGGCACAATCGCGGGCAAGGAGGAGCTTGGGCGTATTGCCGCGCATATCTCGGAGACCGAACAGAACAGCGCGGACGCCGAGCGCGAGTCGCGCAAGGTGAAGCTGCTTGAATACTTCGAACGCGCAATAGGCTCGGGAAAGTCGTTCGAAGCGGTGATAACGGCGGTGTCGAACCACGGATTTTTCGTGGAGCTTACGGAGTCTTCGGCGTTCGGCTTCGTGCACGTCCACACCATGCACGACGACATCTACCGATTGTCGAACGACGGCACGGAACTGCGCGGCAGAAGCGGCGGAAACGTCCTGAAAGTGGGCGACAAGGTGCGCGTGGAGGTGGAGTCGGTGGACAGATTCAAACGCCAGATAGACTTCCACATGCCGGACGCCGCCGCAAAACCGAAGCGCAAAAAGCGCGGACGCTAACATGCTGCGCCCGAACAAAAAGCCCGCTCCTCGCGGGCTTTTTGCATTTGAAAACACGGACTGCGGCGGAAACGCGCGACGCCAAAAATGCCTCCCCGCCTCAATATTGGATTGACTTTCAGGGCGGTTTGCGGGTATCCTCCATCGCCGTATTAATTGTGAGAATGCCCGAAAATTTGATAATTTTTCTCGCCATGTGCGGTACGGTTCTTTGGTCGCTGTACCGCGCCTATCCGTATTTTCTCGATGCCGACGACGCCCTCGACGCGTTCCAAAGCAAATATGTGTCGGAAAAATACAGCCCCAAGCACTTCGTGAAATGGCGCAGAAAAATGAGGATTGCCTGGGGGCTTGCAGTCGCCGTGTTCGCGGCGATAACCGTTGCGTTCTGCGCGCTGGGAATGCGCTAAGCTACTTTGCCGCCATGATGTCGGGAACGTTCCGCCCCAAGCCGCCGACGTCCAAGCCGTAGCCGTAGACAAAAACGTCGTCCACCGAAAAGCCGACAAAATCGCCCGACACTTTTTTGGAAACGCCCGTGCGCTTGTCGAGCAGAAAGCAGCCCCTTACCGACGCCGCGCCCGCGCGCAAAAGCATTCCGGAAACGGTCTCGTATGTGTGCCCCGTGTCGAGAATGTCGTCAATCAGAAGCACGTCCGCTCCCGCGACGTCGGGAAGCCCGCCGACAACCCTCGGCTCGTGAAGCGGCGTGCGCCCGTCGCCGTACGACGACACTTTAAGCGAATGAATGCGCATGCTTTTGCAGGCGATTTTCCGCGTGAGGTCGGCGGCGAAATACACCGCGCCCTCCGCGAGCCACACAACCACAAGCGAGACGCCGCGCGAGGCAACCCACGCCGAAATTTCCGCGCCAAGCTCTTCCACGCGCCGCGCGATTTCCGCGCCGCCAATCAAAACCGTATCATTGTCGAACATGCCGAACGAATTTGCGCGGCATGGGGAAATTCGTCAACGCAATTCGAGCGGCGGAGCTATAAAAGCCCCCAATCTTTGAGGTCGCGGGAAAGCTCGCCGGCGTCGAAACGCCTGCCCGCCCGCCATTTTCCGCCGTATTCGAGGGTCGGCACAACCCAGTCAACACCGCCGTTTGCGTCAACCACGCGCTTCACGACGTCGGGAGGCTGGCGTTCGATGTCGAGCGCGTCGAACGGAACGCCCTTTTCTTTGAGGAAATCGACAGTCGCCCGACAGTGCGGGCAGATGTCCCAATAGTAGACTTTCAGTTTGGGTTTGTTCAATTTGAATTTCATTTCGGAGAAATTGTATCGGCGCGGACGCGGATTTTTTAAGCGGTTTTTGCGCCGCGGAATTTTTCCGACAAGTTCGCGGGGGCGCATTTTTTTCTTTGTCATGCGCCGCCGTTGTGCAATCATAAAGGCAATGGAATTTAACGTCAGCAAAATCAGGCGGGACTTCCCCGCGCTCGACCAGACAATGCGCGGCGGCGGAAAGCTCGTGTACTTCGACAACGCCGCGACCGCGCAAAAGCCGCGCTCGGTGGTCGATGCCGTCTCAAACTTCTACCTGCGCGACAACGCAAATATCCACAGAAGCGCGCACGAACTCAGCGACCGCGCAACAATCGCCTACGAACGCGCAAGGAACAGGGTGCTCGAATTCGCAAACGCGCCCGACGGTTTCACCGCAGTGTTCACGCGAGGCACAACGGAGGCGTTGAACATCGTCGCGCAGGCTTGGGGGCAGGAGAATTTGAAGTCGGGCGACGAAATCCTGCTTACCGAAATGGAGCACCACGCAAACATCGTGCCGTGGCAGATTGCCGCGCAAAAAACGGGCGCGAAAATCGCCGTCGCGAAAATCCTGCCCGACGGCTCGCTCGACATGGACGACCTCAAACGCAAGGTGTCGGAAAGGACGAAAATCGTATCAGTCGCGCACGCATCGAACGTGCTTGGAACGGTCAACGACATCGCGGAAATTTCGAAAATCGCAAAAAGCGTCGGGGCGAAATTTTCGGTAGACGCCGCGCAGTCGTCGCCGCACATGCTCGACGACGTCTCGAAGTTCGGCTGCGACTTCCTCTCGATGTCCTCGCACAAATGCTTCGGCCCGACGGGCTGCGGCGCGCTTATTGCAAGGCGCGAGCTGCTAGACTCAATGCCTCCCTACCAAAGCGGAGGCGACATGATTGAAAACGTCGCGTGGAGCGGCACAACTTTCCGCCCCTCCCCCGAACGCTTCGAGGCGGGCACGCCGAACATCGCAGGCGCAATCGGCTTCGGCGCGGCAATAGACTACATGATGTCGATTGACCGCGAGGGCGCGCATGCCCACGAGCGCAAGCTGCTCGACCGCATGACAGCGCGGCTTTCGGAAATCGGCGGAGTGCGCATTTTCGGAAACGCGGCGGGCAAAGTTCCCGTGGTGTCGTTCGACTGCATTGGAATCCACCCGAACGACATTTCCGTAATGCTCGACGCCTCTGGAATCGCGATTAGAACGGGGCATCACTGCGCCGAACCGCTTATGGGAACGCTCGGCGTGGAGGGGCTTGCGCGGGCGTCGCTTGCGTTCTACAATACGCTCGAAGAGGTGGATTTCTTCGCGGACACGCTCGAACGCGCGGTAAAACTGCTGTCGTAAATTCAAACAGTTTTTGACAAATAAAAAAGCAAACGCCCGATTCCGCAGAGGAATCGGGCGTTTTTGTTTTTGGAACCGCGGGGATTCCGAACTAACCCATATAAAAAATCAGGAACGCCGCGTACATGCACGCAAGCGCGAGCATTCCCGACACTATCAAAATGTTTGTGGCAACTTTACGCTTCTTCTCGAACTCCGCGTAGGCGCGGAAGTCGAGCTTGTCGCCGCCGCTTTTTATGAACGCCTCCATTGCGTCGCCGTCCCTGTTGAACCTCAGAAGCGCGGCGCACAGCCCTATAAAGCACGACACTATCGCGGCGGGCACAAGCACTTCCGCCGAGAAAAACATCGACACTATGTCAGCCAAATTCGGCGATATGTTTGCGTTCATATTAAGAAAAAAAGGCGGCTGCAGACGCCAACCGCCCATTGTTAAACAATTCTACTTTCTGCGGTGGTACACAGCCAAGCCCAACGCCAACACGCCCAAGATTGCCGCGTATGTTGCGGGTTCGGGGATTGCGGAGCCGATTTCGTAGGAAATTGTGTTGCCCGAAATGCTTTCGCTTGCCAGCGACCATTCCTGTCCGTTGCCGTCTTTTACCGTGAGCATTGCGCCCGTTTCGCTTTGCAATGCGCTGAGCACGATTGACACCGACGAGCCGAAAATCGATTCGAGGTCCACGCTTCCCGTGTCGCCCTGCGCAAAGTCGGAGTCGAACGTCAGCACGAGTTTCGAGAAATCCGTTCCGCCCGCAAGAGACACTTTGCCGTCTGTTGCCACTTGGAAAATATCCAAGCTTATTGCGTTTGCAAATTTCACATCGGAAGATTTTCCGACATTCAGAATATCGAAGTCTTCTATATTCAAAGCAGAATTGCCAACAAACGAATTTTCCTCAGTTCCGATATTCAGAATTCTATCCCCATTTACAATGCCGCCGTCTTTCCCGCCGCCGTAAACCGTGCCGTTAATATTGGCAGTCGAACCGATAAGAGTAATGTTTGAATTGCCCTTAACAACCGTATCAGCTCGACCGCCGCCGCCGTAAATGTTTCCATTAACCGTGCCGCCCGAAATCGTGATATTTGTATTTCCCAAAACGGTTGCCGCTTTGAGTGCGCCGGCATAAACATCGCCGCCAAGCGTGCCGCCGCTTACATTCAGGAATGTCGACTTCACCGCGGCATTATTACGGCTGCCGCCCATTGCAATTATACCTTCAACGGTGGCATTGCCCGAAATATTCACTATCGTGTTTCCGTTGACCGAACCGTAAGAGCCGCCGACTGCCAAAATCGATTCGCGGTCTTCGTCGTTGTCGATACTGATATTGGCATTGCCGCTTACATTGATTTCAACATTGCCGTTTAGAACCATCTTCGACTGCGCCGTTGCGGCATCTCCCGGTTGATTCGTGTTTATTCCGCCGCGAATGTTTTTGACTGTGCCGCCGCTTACGTTTATCTGAACATTGCCGTTAACGCCGTTGAAATCGGCGGCAGTTTCGCTCGAAGCAAGATAATTTGCGCCGTAAACTTGGCCGATTTCTCCGCCGCTTACATTGAGAATCATATCGCCGTTGACTTTGCCGCCGTAATAGTCACCAATCGCGACTGCTCCTACTTTTCCGCCTTCGACGGTGATTGTTGTTTTACCAGTGTGAACTCCGCCGAGACCTCCATACACCGCCGAAACTTCGCCCGACTTCACCAAAACATTGATGTCGCCGTTTACAACGCCGCCTTCCGCCGCGCCCGCCGTAAGATAGCCGACATTTACGCCGTCAACCGTGATGTCCGCGCCGTTTTCCATAACGGAACCCGCGCCCTTGCCGCCAACAACAACGTGTCCCGCATTGCTGCCGACAACGGTTGCCTTGTCAAACGCGTAAACGAGCTTTTCCGTCTGCGTGTAGGCGTTTTTGCCGCCGAAGTAGATGTAGCCGCAATTTGCGTCGACCTTGCCGCCAGCGCGCGAATTATTGGCAATTATTGCCTTGTTGCCATACATAAACACGTTTCCGTTTGTTGTCGTGTCGGAATGGGAATCTATTGTTATGGTCTTTCTTGCGTCGCCCGCAGCACCCGCAAGTTCGAGTGTTCCGCCCGTCCAGCCGACAAATACAACATTGTCGGCAAGTTTTGTTTCAAGCTTTATGGAAGAAGACTCTCCGGCGACATAAGAGCCCGAGAAATTCGAAATGTCGCCTTTAATCGCTACATTTGCGGGAGCGGCGTTTTCGAGGATTTTATCGCCCTCAAAATTGAGGTTTTCCCGCGTCCTTGCCGAAATTGTTCCTGCACCTTCGATTTTACCGTTAAGCGTGTAGTTGCCGTTTGTAAATGACAATTCCGTATTTTCTTCCAGATTAAAAGCCTTAATATTGGAGGGATTATTTGTGCCCGAAAGGAAATACGCTCCCGACCCCTTTCTGTTGCCCTGCTCGTTTACTGCGGTAAAAAGAGTGAGTGTTCCGCCGAAATTCGAGAAATTACTTTCTTGCGATATGTAAACGCCTCTGCCGAAACGGATTTCTCCCGCTCCCGAAACTTTTTTGACGTCATACAACCTGTTTGCGTTTTGGTCGGAAGCTTTGACCTCGAAGATACCGTCAATCGACATACTGCCGACATTTACAACCGGACCTTTATGGAGTGTTCCGTCGGGCAAACCGCCGTCGCGATAATACGCGCCCGAAGCCTGCACATATTCTCCGTTCGCAATGTCGAAGCTTTCGACATCTTCGATAGACTCGACAGTTTTAGTAGGTTCTACCGCCATTGCCGCGCCCGCAAAGAGCGCGAATGTCGACAATACAATCAATGATTTTTTCATAGTTGCCACCTTGAATACTATGTTCTAATTTAAAATTGAATGGCGGAGCATAGTATTCAGAATACTATGGCTTTTCCCAATTTTACATTACATTGAAGCGCAGCAATTAAGATGAACAGATAAGCTGCAAAAAGACAACGCTGCCGTGCGGCCGCATTATTAAAGATTCACCGCAACATACTAACGGTTAAGCACAAAAATCCGTCCGCTATAAAAATTATTTGACAACAGTATTCTGAATACTATGTCCGTACAAATTGGTCAAAAAAAAATTTTTTCGGCAGTGCCGCAAAAAACGGAAAATCGGCGGGCGCGAAAGCGCGCGAGTGCGCCGAAAGCTGAAAGTCGGCGCGCGCCGCGAGTCAGGCTTTCGGGAAAAACTTTCTGGCGTGCCGCGCCAAGTCGGCCTCGGAATCGAGCGCGGTTTTGCCGTCGAGCCAGTCGCAAAAGTGCTTTGCGAAGTACGGGCTTAGCGCGTAGCCTTTCGAGCCGAAGCCGTTGAACGAAAGCAGCCGCGAATCGGCGGGGTGCGCCCCCAAGTGCGGGCGCGTCGTTGCGGTGCACGGCCTAACCCCCGCGCTGTGCGACACTACATCGAACGCGTATTTTTTGCCGAACATGTTGGGAGCCGCCGCCAGAAGCTCGGCGCGGGCGGCGTCGGTAGGCTCGGAGTCGAGGCGTTCCCTGTCCCAAGTAGAGCCGATTCGGAAGAGTCCGTCGCCGCATTTCATAATCCAGTTGCCCCTGTGTATGATGTGCGGCGGAACTTCGGCGTCGGAGCGTATCGACAGAATTTCGCCTTTTGCGGGACGGTAGGGCAGCCATGAAAAATATGGGTTTTCGCGCGCGCGCCAGCCCTCGCAGAAAACGATTTTCCGCGCGGAAAGCCCGCCGTACGAAAGCGTTTCGCCCGACGCGTCGAGCTTCGCATAGTCGAACCTTTCGCGGACGAGAACGCCGCGCGACTCGAAGTACTTTTTGAACGCCTCCATTGCCTGCTGCGTTTCTACCCACGCGGAATGCTCTATGAAAAACGAGCCGTTCGAGTCGTTGAGCGCGTCGAAAAAGCCCGCGGGGTGCGATTCGCCGAGAAATTCGGCGTAGTCGGGAAGTTCGGCGCGTGTTGTCCAAAGTTCGCGCTCTTCGGGCGAGCGGCATAGTTGGAGGATTTTTCTGTCGTGAAAAAACTCCGCCCCAAGCTTAGACTCCAACGCGCGGTAGAACTTTTTTGCGTAGGGGTGCGCCAGACCGCTCCGCCAGCTTTTGACAAGCCGCTTACCCGTTATCGGGTTGATGACGCCCGCGGCGACAAGGCAGGCGGCGTCGCGCCACGATTCGTCGAAAATTTCAATCTTTGCGCCGCGTTCGAGAAGCTCGAACGCAAGGCAGGAACCCGCAATGCCCTGCCCCACTATTATGTAGTCGAGCGTATCCATCAGAAAAGGTCGCCCTGCCGCGCGATTCCGCCAAGCCCGAGCACGCGCCAAGCCTTGTCGGTGAGCACGCGCCCCTGCGGGGTGCGCTTCACGAATCCCTCCTGAATAAGGTAAGGCTCGTGGACTTCTTCGAGAGTGTCGGCCTCCTCGTTGACGGCGACGGCTACCGTTCCAAGCCCGACGGGCCCGCCGCCGTAGTTTTGCGCCATGACGCGGAGCATGCGCTTGTCCATTTCGTCAAGCCCGTTTTCGTCGATTTCCAAAAGTTCGAGGGCGGAGACTGCGACGTCGCGCGTGATTTTCCCGCCCGCGCGTTCCTCGGCGTAGTCTCGCACAAAGCGTATGAGGTTGTTTGCTATGCGCGGAGTGCCGCGCGAGCGTCGGGCGATTTCGTCCGCGCCGTTTTTGTCGATGCGCACGCCGAGCAGGTCGCACGAGCGCAGGACGATTGAGACCAAATCCGCCCGCGAATAGTAGTCGAGCCGCGTTTGAAGCGTGAAGCGGCTGCGCAGCGGCGACGACAGCATGCCCGTGCGCGTGGTCGCCCCGATTAGCGTAAATTTCGGCACGTTCAGCCGCACGCTCCGCGCGTTCGGCCCCTGGTCAATCATGATGTCGATTCGGAAGTCCTCCATCGCGCTGTAAAGAAATTCCTCTACGGTGCGCGAAATGCGGTGGATTTCGTCGATAAAGAGAATGTCGCCCTCTTGGAGGTTCGTGAGAAGCCCCGCGAGGTCGGACGCCTTTTCTACGACAGGGCCCGAAGTTATGCGAACCTGCGCTCCCATCTCGTTGCCCAAGATGAACGCGAGCGTGGTTTTGCCGAGACCGGGGGGACCGTGGAGCAAAATGTGGCTGAGGGTGTCGCCGCGTTTCTTCGCAGCTCCTACCATCACTTTCAGCCGCTCGACCGTCTTGGGCTGCCCCGCGAATGCGTCGAAGCCAGACGGGCGCAGGGACGATTCGAAATCGTCCTCCCTGCGTTCGAGCGCGTCTTGGAGATAGTCGCTTCCTTTTTCCATTTTGCCGAAAATTTGCGTTGATGAAATTTGCGTCCACCCTACACTTCTTTCCGATTTTGTGAAGATTAATTTTGTAAGGCTCGAAAATTTCAGGAATGTGGAGTTTGCCGACGTGCGGCTCGACGCGCAAAGCGTGTGGATTCGCGGCAAAAACGCGCAGGGGAAGACCAACCTGTTGGAGTCGCTCGGAATGCTTTGCGCACTGCGCTCGTTCAGGACATCGGACATGTCGGCAATAGTCGCGTGCGGCAAAGACGAGGCGCGTATTCTCGCGGGGGTTGAGCACGAAAAATTCGGCGAGTGCGAAATCCTGATTTCCGTTTCCGACAAGCGGCGCGTTTCGGTCAACGGCGAAGAGACCAAATTTTCCGACTTCATCGGCAAATTCCCCGCGCTCGCAATGGGCAACGAAGACATCAGGCTTCTGAGAGGCTCGCCCGAAAACCGCAGGAAAGACGCCGACATGTTCGTTTCATCGCTCGACGCCGAATATTTCGCCGCCCTCAAAACCTACCACGCCGCCCTCGCGCACCGCAACGCGCTTCTGCGCGGCGGCGAAACGGGCGAATCGGCGTACCTGCCGTTCGAAATTCAGATGGCGGAGGCCGCCGCAAAAATCCTGTCGGCGAGGCGCGGGATATTGGGAGAGCTCGGCAGGCGCGCTACCGAAAAATACGAAATCCTCGCGCGGGAAAACGGCGAAAGCGCGGAAATAAAAATCAGGCCCAACTGCGACGCCGAATCGCCCGCCGCCCTGCTGAAAATCCTCGCCGAACACAGGGCGAAGGACATCGAACGCCGCGCAACCTCGCACGGGCCGCACCGCGACGACTTCAAAATACTCGTCGGCGGCAGGGACGCGAAAACGTACGCGTCGGAGGGGCAGCAGAGGTCGGCGGTAATCGCGCTGAAACTCGCGCAGTTCGAAATTCTGCGCGACACTCTCGGCGTCCGACCGACCGTTCTTTGCGACGACATTTTGGGAGAGCTTGACACCTCGCGCCGCTCCGCGTTCTGGTCTTGCGTGGACGCCGACGCGCAGATTGTGGCGACCTCCACAACCGACGCCCCGACCGACGCCGCAAGGGGCGTCTGGAAAACAATCACAGCCCGCGCGGGAACTTTCGAATGAACCCCGTTCTTGCAAAACTTTTCGGCGAACACGCCCGCGGGAACTCCGCAAAAATTCCGTGGGAAACCTTCATCGACGCATGCCTCTACGACGCCGAATTCGGCTACTACCGCAAAGGCAAACTGCGCGTGGGCGGCGACGGCGCGGACTTCTACACGTCGGCGAGCCTCAAAGAAAGGGTGTTCTCGGAGCTTGTGTTTGAGTCCGCAAAAAGCCTTCTGGCGGAGCGCGGCGCGGACATCGCAGGCTTCGAATTCTACGAAATCGGCGCGGAGCCGAACACGCGCATAATCGAAAACTCGAAAGTCGCGCGGCTCGGCGACCCAATCGAAATTCCGCCGAACGCCGTCGTAATTTCCAACGAGCTTCTCGACGCCCGCCCGTTCTCGCGCTTCCGCTTCGGCGGCGGCAAGTGGCGCAAGGGTTTTGCGGAAATCGAAAAGTCGGGCGGCGGATTCGGCGTTTGCGAAATTTTCGGCGAAGCGGACGCCGCCGAAACCGCAATGCTCGAAAAATATTTTCCCCGCGCGAAAGTGGAGGGATTCAGGATAGACGCTTCGTTCGACGCCCTCGAACTCTTCGAAAAAATCTGCGCCCAAACGCGGCGCGGCGCGATAATTTTTGCCGACTATTTCAGAACCGCCGCCGAGCTTTCCGAACTGCCCTTCGGCACGGCGCGCGGATACTTCAAGCATGCGGATTTCGCCGACATCGCGCGGAACGCGGGCGACGCCGACATCACGTTTTCGCCGTGCTCCGACATGCTCGCAGACATCGCGGGCAAATGCGGATTTTGCGGAATTTCTACGGAGACGCAGGAGTCGTTTTTCATGCGGCGCGCGCGGGGAAAAATCCGCGAGATTGCCGAATCTCCCAACCCGCTCGACTTCCGCAAGCGCGAGCTTGCGCAACTGCTAAGCCCCGTCCACATGGGCGCGGCGTTCAGGGTGTTTTCGGCGGTAAAACTTTAAGCGTTCGGCAGCGCGGAGGCGGGAAAAAAATTCGCCTACAACACGCGCAACTCCGCGCAAAGAAACCGCGCGCTATTCCGAGACTCTCGCCAGCAGCCACTCTGCGGCGGACATTTTCGACGGAGCGCGGAGCACCGATTTCAGCGTGCCCGCGTAGGCAAGAAATTCCGCGCGCGCCGATTCGCCGAGACAGCCGCGCATGTATTCGGCAAGCGGCTTCGGGGAGGCGTCGAACTGTATGAACTCGCGCCACGCGGGCTTGTCGAGAATGATATTTGCTATGCTTAAATATTTAATATTGACAAGCGCGCGCCCCACTATGTACGTCAGCGGGTTCGCCCTGTAAACAATCGCCCCCGGAATGCCCTCCAAAGAGCATGAAAGCGACATCGTTCCAGAGCTTGTCATCATCGCCTTTGCGGAGACAACTTCCGACTCGTTGGCAATCAGGCGCACGCGCGGGGCGACGTCGGGATTGCGCGAAAGCGTGTCTTCGAGAATTTTGCGGATTGCCTCCGTCGGGTACATCGCCACGGCGCGTTCTTCGGGGAGCATTCGCAACGCGCCGACCATCGTCGGGAAAATGCGCGAAACCGCGATTCCCCTGCTGCCCGCAAGCAGCAAAATTTCGCCGTTTGCGTCGTAGCGCACGGGCGGCTTGTATTCGGGCGAAAGGAAGGGGTGGCCGACAAACGAAGTTTCGAGGGTCGTGTCTGCGTAGCATTTTGTCTCGAACGGGAAAATCACCGCGAGCGAGTCGAGCACTTCCGCCATTTTGAAACGCCGTCCAGCCTTCCACGCCCAAATTTGGGGGCTGATGTAGTAGAGCATGCGCGTTCCGCCGCCGCCCTTTACGCTCACGCCGCGCTCTTTGAGCATTTTTGCGATGTGCAGGTTGAAGCCGGGGTAGTCCACAAAGCACACGGCTTTGGGCTTGTATTTTACAATCCAGTCCACGACGGCTTCGGAAAGTTTTTTGAAAAACCCGTAGTTTTTGAGAACCTCGAACAGCCCGACGACCGAAAAGCTTGTCATGTCGAAGAGCAGCTGCGCCCCCGCGCGGGCGAGGCACGCGCCGCCGAACGCGCAGACTTTAAGGTCGGGATTTTCCGCGCGGGCGGCGGAGACCATGCGCTCCGCCTGTTCGTCGCCAGAATGCTCGCCCGCAATGACAAGCACGTCGCACGCGCCCCGTTCGGGCGCGGCAAACGAAAACGTCCTTGTGGCGAGAACGTCGGGCATTATACGGCGTTTTCCTCCGCCATTTGGGCGCGGATTTGGCGCGTGATTTCGAGCGCGACTTCGAGTGCGCTAAGCCCCAGCTTTGCGTCCACCTTCGGGCTTTTCTTGTTGACCACGCAGTCGGCAAAGCTTGCAAGCTCGGTTTTGAGCGGCTCGTGCCTTTCAATCGGCACTTCTTCGGGAATGATTTCCGTGGCGTCCTTGATTCTGATTACATGCCCCTTCTGGTTCATGTAGTCCAGCGACATGTACGTTCCCTTTTGGAAAATTCTGATTTCGCGCAGTTTTTTGAGGCTTACGCGGCTGACGTTGAGGTTCGCCACGCACTTGTTTTCGAATTGAATGCGTGCGTTTGCAATGTCCTCGCTCTTGCTCAGAACGTTGACACCCACTGCCTCGATTTTCGAGACGTGCGAGTTTGCGAGTTTTAGCACAACGCCGATGTCGTGAATCATCAAATCGAGCACGACGCCTACTTCCGTTCCGCGCGGGTTGAACGGCGCGAGCCTGTCGGCGGTGATGAAGCGCGGGTTGTCCACGCGCGATTCCATGAACTCCATGACGGGGTTGAAATGCTCTATGTGCCCCACCTGCACCACGAGGTTTTTCTCCCGCGCTTTTTTGACGATGAGTTCGGCGTCTTCAACCGACGTGCAGATGGGCTTTTCTATGAGGAGGTCGCAGCCCTGTTCGAGGAGCGGGAGCGCGACTTCCGTGTGGCGGTCGGTCGGGACGACGACGCTTACCGCATCGCACGCCGCGCCGAGCTCGGCGATTGAATCGAACACCTTGCAGCCCTCGTATTTCGAGGCAATCTCGATTGCGCGTTCGCGGTTGTTGTCGTAAACGCCGACAAGCTCCGTGGATTCAAGCTCCGCATAGATGCGGGCGTGGTGTTGACCGAGGTATCCGACGCCTACGACGCCGCAACGCAGTTTTCCGTCATTATTCATATGCCCGAAAATTACGCCGCCCGACCGCGCTTGACAAGCAAATATCAAAGCGAATCCCGCATATCTTCGAGAACCGCCTCCTCGCTTTTGAGGATTTTCACGGGGTTGACTTTCACGTCCACTTCGGGGTCCGACAGTTTGCCGTCGAGCCGCACTTCCACAGTGTTTGCAATAGGGTTGAGAATGGCGGCAACGCTCGAAACAATCGGCATCGTAAGCCCGCCGAACGGGCGTATCGCAAGCGAGGCGTCGAGGTCGTCGCGCACGAAGTCGTACGCCGCCGCGCCCTTGATTTGCATGACGGCCCCCCCCATTTCGAGCTTCGGGAACTTCACCGCCCCGCCCGAAATCTCGAACGGGCTTAGCGCGTAGGTTATGTCGAACGACCCGAACGGAAGACGCATTGCCGAGAGCGCGCGGGAGAGCACGCCGAAGAGGTTTAGCCTGATTAGGTCGGCGTTTTCGACGCCCGCGTAGCCGCTTCCGACGGCGTCCTCGAAATGCGCGACGTCGCCTTTCAGCGCAATCGACATCGACACCGTTCCGTTTTCGCCGCCGTCGACGATTGACTTCTTTTTTTGCGGCGGCGCGGCGTTTGCGGATTTCTCCCGCGCGTTTTTTTCGTCCGCGCTTCCGCTTCCGCCGTCCGAGCCGAGCGAGTAGAGGAAATCGGTAAACGCCGCCTGATTCATTTTGTCGGCGCGGAAGCTGCCGTCGAACTCCATCGACTTCTCCGTTTTGTGAAGCGCGACGAAGCCTTCGGTCTTCCCGCCGCAGAATTCGAACGACGCGTTTTCGATAAGCGTGTCGATTTTGTCGCTTCGGGCGGTAAACTTCGCCCCGACGAGAGTCGCGACGTTTTCCACGACGGTCTCGCCCGCGACCTCCGCCTGCGCGTTGAAGATGTCGGAAAGTTTTTTCGGATTGTTTTCGGGGTTGCGCAGAAGCGCGGAAAATTTCAGCTTGGGAGGAGATTTGAATTGAACGACGTCGAAGACTTCGCGCACGTCGTCGCCGCCGAGCGCGACAAGTTCCGACGGCGACAGCTCCGAATCGAACGCAATCCGCTGCTCGTCGAACGACGTTATTCCGTCTTTGAGATAGAGCCACTCTATCGTGCCGTTCGCCCGACGCCCGCCCGCGTCGATGTCCACGTTGTAGAGCGAAATGCGCTCCGGCGCGACAAGCACGTTCAGCGAAAACGACGAGAACTCCGCTCCCGAATACTCCGCGTCCGCGCCCGATGCCCGCGCGTAGCACCACATGTATTCGGGCTTCCCCCATGTACCCTCGACCGACACGTCCGCGTACGGGAAATTTTTGCCGCCCCTGAATTTAAAATCCTTCATCACGCGCGTCCACCAGTCCTCCATGAAATGCGCAATCGCCATCGGCCTTATGTTTCCGACGACGCGCACGCGGTACTGCAAAGTGTCGAAATTCTGAATAAACTCTCCGCCCACGCGCCAGCCCTCGCGCGCGGCGACCGAAAGGTTCTCCGCCCGCATTACCCCGCCCGAATACGAAACGTCGCCCGAAAGCGCGGAGACGGGAATATTCATCACAAGACAGTTGTCGGCGCGGACGCGCATGCGCACGTCGGCGTCGCCCGATTCCGCCGAGACCCAGCCGCCTCCCGAAAGCGAAATGCCGTTGGGGAAGTCGAGCTGTTTCAGTTCGGGAATGTCGGCAAGCTCGCGGCGGGCGAGCAGCGGGCGCGGGTCGAAAACGCCGTCGAAACCGAAGCGCACGCGTCCTTTTTCCGAAACCGAAAATTCTCCGCCGAACCTGTGCGCGCCCATGCTTGCGAAAACCCGCCAGCCCCCCCGCCAGTTCGCGGTGTCGAGGGAGCTTTTCGAGACCGCGACGTTCCCGATGTCGGTGCCGTCGTACGAAATTTTCTTTGCGGCAATCTCGACGTTTTCAAGCCCGACATAGCCGCCGTCGAAAACAACCCCCGCCCGCGCCGAGACGTTTTCGAACGACGGAAACTTTTCCCTCGAAAAATTCTCCGCCGACGCCGAAACCGAAAGCGAGTCCGTCCCGCGCGTTCCGTCGTACGAGAGCCTTACGCGGAAATTCCTTGCGTCGGCGTCCGCGCCGAGCAGGTCGAAAGTAGCCCCGCCCGCCACGAGCGCGGCCTCCGCCGAGCACGCGCCGCCGGCGTAGAAGACGAACTCGGCGTTCAGCGCGGGCGCGGAAAACATGTCGGCGTATTTTTTGAATTCGGGAAACTTCGACATTGCGGCGTCGAAGCGGCGCGCGGGCGTCGCGGATTGCCCCGCGTCCGCAGAGTCCGCGTCCGACTTCGCGAGAAGTCCGCCGAACGCCGAAGACGGGTCGAAATTTTCGTTCACAAAGCCCGAAAGGCTGACCGACACCCCCGCGGAGGAAAAGCGGCACGCGTTTATTTTCCACCATTCGCCGCGCTTGGAAGCGTCGAAGTAGAGCGATTTTAGCGCGGGAGTTTTGTCTACGTCGGCATAGGTCGCCCCGACGCGCCCGTCGATAATCCGCAGGGATTCGGGCACAAACTCGCCGCGCAGCAGCGGCGCAAGACCGAGCGTTGCGCACACTTTCCGCGCCTTGAAAAAATCCTCCGGCGTGCCGTTGAAACGCGCCGCGACCGAATCCGCCTCAATGTTCCCCCTGAAATCAATCCTCAGCGCGGAAATTTCCAAGTCAAGCCCCGCCTCTTCCGCCGCCTCTTCGATTTGCTCGCGGACGAATTCAGGCAGGCTTATGCGGAAGTCGAAATAGACCGCCGCCGCCAAGGCGCATTGAAACGCAAGCAGCGCGTACAGAAACGCGTTCAGTCCGTAGAGCGCGCGCCAAAACGAGTTCAGAAGAAACGTCGAGATGCGCAGGCCTGTCTTGGTTCGAGCCACAATGCTATTTTTTTGGCGGAGCTACGGGAGCGGGCTTGCGCAGCTCTTCGGAAACGACCGAGCCGCGCGTAAATTCGAAAAGCGCGTCGACGAAATCCGCCGTCGGCACGAACACGGAATCGCCGTACAGCCCGTACTGGGTGAGTCCTCCGAGGCGTTTTGTGAACTTCCAGCCGCGCGTTTCGGAGACGTTTGCGCCCGTGCCGCGCACTTCGAATTCAGCCGAAAGCGCGTACTCCCACGGGACGGTTTTCCCGCCGACGGAAACGCCGTTTGCGTCGAACGCGCAGTCGGCATAGTTTTTAACGGCAAAAAGCTTTACGGAATTTACGATTTTTTCCGCCGCGGCGCGTGTGCGGGCGTCGAGCTTCGAGACCGCCTCCGAAAAATCGCCGTTTTTTGCGTTCAGAGCAAACAGCTCCGCGCCGCCTTTTGAAATTTTCACGGAGGTCAGAACCGCCTTTTCGGGCAGCATTTCGACGATTTTCGAGCGGTAGCGCAGGAAGTCCGTATCGGCAAGGCTTGCGACGTCGCGGTCTATGCCGAAAACCGCGTCGGAGTCGGGCGTTTTTGCGTAGACAAGCCCCGCGCCCGAAGCGTCGAAACCGCTCCCCACAACAAGCCCCGCCGATGCGCCGTCGGACATCGAGACCGTGATTTTGAGCGATTCGGGCGTTATGCCGAAGCGCGCCAAATTTTCGCCGGGGGCGTCGCTTACAAATCTGCGGATTCGCGTTTTGGAAAGGTTGAGAAGCAGCGCGCTGAGAGCCGCGGCGTCCGCGCGCGCGGTCGCCGCCGCGCCGTCGCGGCGTTCGCCCGCGACGTCCCAAACGCCGTTTTTGAGTTTTGCAAAACGCAGGGTTTTTCCGTTTTTTGAAATGTCCAAACCAGAAACTTTTTCTATGTCGAAGCGCACGGGGGTTTTGTCGCGAAGCGTCGTCTGCAAGTCGGCAAGGTTCTTGAACGCGGCGGCGTCGAGCGTGAAAATCGTCGGGTTGTCTTCAAGACGCGCGTAGATTTGCGAGCCGTCTTTCGTCTTGCCGCCGAGAAGCAGCACCTGACGCCTGTTTGTGCCTTCGAGCGTGATTGTAGTGGGAAGCGCGGACACTTCGAAGCCCGCTTCCGCGGGGCTTTCGTTCGAAAAGCTCTTTGCGGGCAGCTGGCAGATTTCTCCCAGAAACGCCTCCACCTCGTTGCCGTCGGCGGCGGCGACAATCGGGGTTTCGAACTTCCATTTTCCGCCGTCGCGCACAAGCCCGATTCTGCGGAAATTGCCCTTCATCGACCCCGCCGACTCCGCCGACGGCAGGCGTATTGAAAACGCGGAGACCTCGAAGCGCGGAATGTCAAAGACATTCTGGTTGCGCAGACGCTCGGTATCGACGACAAGGCTTTCGACAAACTCCCTATCGACCACGATTATCCTGTCGCCGTTTTGGTCGAGCATATAGATTCGGTCGCCCACGGGCGCGCTTTTGCCTATTTTTAGCGTGTACATCTTTTTGCCGTTGCCGTAGCGGAACGTGTAGGCGGGATCGTCCAAGCCGTATTCGGCGAGCCCGTGCCCGTGCTTGGAAACCTCGGAAAGCGAGAAGCTCGCCTCCCTGTCGAGAAACTCAATCTGGTTTCTGATTCGGTTGACGGCAAAGAGGTTCGCCGGCCAGTCGATGGGCGAAGTTATGCGCCACTTGTTGTTTTCGAATTTCAGCACGCGCGGCTTGTCTATGCCCCTGCCCGAAATTTCGAGAACGGTAAACGGCACGGTGTCGGCGGCGGGCGCAGCCGCCGACGGATCGCGTTCAAGCGACCACAGGGCGAAGAACAGCGCGGCGTTCGCCAAGATGAGAAAAATAGTGAGTCTGAATCGCATATAAACCTTTCTATCGGCGTCGCGCCGCAAAAACCACCATGCAAAGCAGCAAAATCGCCGCGGGAATCGAGAGGAATCTCCACGCCAGCGCAAACGCGTCCGACTGCGAAAGCGTCAGCGAAAACGTTTTCAGCGGGCGCGGCGGAATGTTGAGCCTGTTGTTTTCCTCGAACATCCAGTCCACGACGTTCAGCGCGAGCTTCGAGTTTCCGAGCCTGTTGAACCATTTGTTGGCGACAAAGTTTTCGTCGCCGAAAACCGCGAGCTTCCCGCCGGGGATATTCAGCCCAAGCTCGCCGCCCGCCGTGCGGGTTGCGACCATCGCGAGCGGGAAAGGCCCGGCCAAGTCGGAGGCTTCGTCGTATTTCTGCATGCCGCCGCGCGCGTACGATTTCTCGCCCCAGCTTGTCGGTCCGCCGAGAACTATCGGCGAAATTTTCAGTGTTTCGTCAATGGGCGAGCCCAAGTCGGGGCGCACGGGGCGGGTAGAGCCGAACTGCACGGGCGTGCCCGAATCTATCAAATACTTCACTATCGGGTGCGGATTTTTCGGGAACGACCTCGCGATAAGGTCGCCCGACGCGCTTTCGTAGTCGCCGCCCGAATCGAGCACAAGCATGTCGTCGCTCATGATTCCCCACTCGTAGAGAATGTCCTCCAAGCCGAGGAGCGAGCCCATTTCCAGAAAGAAAATTCCGCGGCCGTTCGACTTCAAAAGGTACTTTCTGAGCGCGTCGATTTCCCTCGGCAGGAAGGTCGATTTCGCGCCAGCTACAACCACCATGTCGGCGTCGTCGGGAACTTCCTTGGTCTCGCTCAAATCAAGCTCCTCGACCTTGTAGTTGCGGGCGGCAAGCGCCGACGCGTACTCCGACAGTCCCCTCGCGCCGTTCGCGCTTTTGACGCTCATTTCGCCGTGCCCTTTGAGGAAATATATCTTTGTGTCGCGCCCCGCCGACACGTTGAGAATCGCCGAGCTAATCAGGCTTTCTCCCTTGAAATCCCTGCGCGCGCCGTCCTCGACCCCGTAGAATTCGAGAATCGGAATGCGCTTGAACTTGTTGCCCGACGCCACAATCACGCACTCCTCCAAATCGCTGCCGAAACGCGCGGCAAGCTCTTCGGCGCGTTTGTTTTCTATGTGGGCGTTGACGAATTTTGCGCTGACGGGCGCGGTCTTGTTGGAGGCGTATTCGTACTGGCGGAAGAGCGTGTTGAAGTCGCGGACAATCGCCGCGCTTTCGTTGTCGCTGCGCCCCATGGACACCACCGCGTAAATCTCGACGGGCTTGCGCAGGTTCTTGACGTACGCCACGCTTTCGGGCGACAGCGAATTGCGCCTGTTTTCGGACATGTCGAAACGCTGGTAGTGGCGCGACGCCGCAAAATTCAGCCCCGCATACAGCGCAATTCCCAGCAGAATCTGAATCCACAGATTGAGGCTGCGCACGCGCGTGGTGATTTTAAAATCCTCGAATTTCCCGTTCATGTGTTTTTAGACTCCGTTATGAGCGACGTTATCGCCAGAAGCACCGCCGCCGTGCTTATGTAGAAGAAGAACGGGCGCGTATCCAAAACCGACGAGATGAAGTCGTCGAAATGCCTGAACGTCCTGAAATATTCGCCCGTTTCGGAAAGCCATGCCGCGCTTTCGGGCATGGGGAATTTCGAGACAATTCCGCCCCCTATTATGATGAGGAACAGCATGCAAAAAGACAGCATTCCAGCAACGAGCGTCGTGCGGGTGAGCGAGCTTGCGAAAATCCCCACCGCGACGTACATCGCCCCGCCCACCGCAATGAACAGGTAGCCCGTCGAAATTTGCGCGATGTCGAAAAAGCGCGGGTCGGCGGCAATCTGGGGCAGGTAGAAGCGCGAAATTAGCGGGTATGCGAGCGTAGACGCCCACAAAAGCAGGTAGAAAAAGTAGCACGCAATGAATTTTGCCGACACAATCTGGAACGCGGTTATCGGCGTTGTCATCAGCGCTTCGAGCGTGCCCGCGCGGCGCTCGTCGGCAAGGGTGCGCATTGTAAGCAGCGGCACCATGAAAAGCACGGGAACCCAGAACACCGAAAGGAAGTTCGCTATCGGCGAATTTTCGCTGGCGACGCGCCCCGCGTCCACAAGCGCAAGCAAGTACATCAACGCCATGAACGCCGAAAACAGGAACGCCGCAATGTATGTCGACGGCGAAATGAACAGCTGCCAAATCTGCTGGCGGACGAGAATTCCGAATCTCCTCATTGTCTCTCCTTGTCTATTTCCTCGACCATTTTCGACGTTTCGGGAAGGTCGCGCAGTTGTTCCCAGCTGCGGCGGGTCGCCGCCATGAAAATCTCCTCCAACGAGGGTTTGCGGTACGCCACAAGGCGCGTTGCAAGCGCGGCGTCCTTCGACAGCTCGCCGATTATCGCCGCGCCGTAGTTCGAATTTTGCGGCGCGCGCAGAACGTAGCCGTAATATCCGAGCGCGTCCGCCCCCGAAGCCGACTCAATAGAAAGGTCGAGCTGCATGCGCTTCAAAATGTCGGCGAAGCGTTCGGGCGACGCCTTCAAGCCCACTTCGTACCTGTCGAACGGAATGAAGTCTTTGCGCAGGCTTGCGGGCGAGCCGCTCGCAACAACCGTCCCCTGGTTTATTATAATCACGCGGTCGCACACAAGCTCGATTTCGGGCAGGATATGGCTGCTGATTACAACGCTCATCTTGCCGCGCAACGAGCAGATGAGTTCGCGGATTGCGAGAATCTGGTGGGGATCGAGGCCGATTGTCGGCTCGTCCAAAATAATCACGTCGGGGCGCGAAAGTATTGCGTCGGCTATTCCCACCCTCTGGCGGAAGCCCTTCGACAGATTCCCTATTATCTTTTTCGCCGCCGAGCGTTTCAGCTGGCAGATTTCCATCGCCTCGTCAACCCGCTTCGAAATCTCCGTTTCGGGAACGTCCTTGATTCCCGCGCGGAAGCGCAGGTATTCGCCAACGCGCAGGTCTTCGGGCAGGGGGTTGTTTTCGGGCATGAAGGCTATGTGGCGGCGGGCGGAGTCGGGACGGTTCGCCACGCTTATTCCGCAGATGTGCACACTCCCCGACGTCGCCGGCATGAGGCCTGCGATTATGCGCATTGTCGTGCTTTTGCCCGCCCCGTTCGGGCCGAGAAAGCCGACGACTTCGCCCTTGCCTATGCGGAACGATACGTTTTCGACCGCCTTCACCTGTCCGTAGCACTTGGTGAGCCGCCGTACGATTACTGAATTGGGTATGTCGGGGTTGTCTTCCATTGAATAAACGGCAAAATCTTTCCGACGCTCCCGCGCGAAAAGACTTTTTTACTTTGAAATTGGGGATAAAACCGCCACTCCTCCCCCCGAATATGCGGCGGTCGAAAAAGTCCGCAGTTATTTGGACACTTTTTCCCTGATAAAGTTCTTGATGTCTCCGAGCGTGCGGAGTTTCTGAACTTCGTCTTCGGCGATTGTCGTGCCGATTGCGTCTTCCACCGCGAACACGATTTCCACCATCGTGAGCGAGTCGAGACCGAGGTCGTCGATAATCACGAGAGAATCGGGCGGATTTTTCAGGGCGTCGCGCTTGTCCGGCTCTACGAAGCGTTCGATAATGCCGATTACGACATCGCCGACGAGTTCGGGATTGCCCGTTTTTCTAAATTCCACCGCCTTTTCGATTGTCGCGGGGGAGCAGCGTTTAAGCGAGTCGCGGAGAGCCGCTTCGTCTTCCTGTGTAAATTGAGAATTCATGTATATATATCAACACATTGCCGCCCCGATTTCAACACATAATTTCACGCCGCCGCCGATAGCCGAAAATCTTTCTTTCAAAAGGGCGCAAATCTGCCATAGTGGGCGGAAATTATGAACTGCCTGATTTTCCCAACCCCGCCCCCGTTCAAGCTTGCGCCCGACAGCCCCAAGCTCGAGCATGTCGAAAAAGTCCTAAAAGCCGCCGACGGCGGCACGGTCTTTGCGGGTCAGGCAAACGGCGGACTTTTTGTATGCAAATTCGAAAAGCTCGCCGACGGCGGCGCGACGCTCACGCCCGTCTCCGACGCCCCGAATCCCGTCCCGCTCGCGGCGTCCGTCGCCGTCGCATTCGCCCGCCCGCAGATTGCCCAGCGCATGCTCTTCGAAGCCGCGTGTTTCGGCGTCGAAAATCTGCTATTCTACGCCGCGTCGAAAGGCGAGTCCGACTACGCAAAAAGCGGGCTCTACGCGCGCGGCGAATACGCCAAATGGCTCGAAAAAGGCGCGGAGCAGGCGTGCGCGACTTCCATTCCCTCGTTCTCCACCGCGTCGAGCCTCGCAGAAGCCGTCGAAATGCTCGACGCCCTCGCCCCGCAGGATTCCATGAAAATCGCCCCCGACCTATACGAGGCGACTGCCTACCTCCCCGACGTTCTGGATAAATCTCCCGACCTCCACGTCAAGGCAATCCTCGGCGGCGAGCGCGGATTCTCCAACCCCGACCGCAACCTCCTCCGCCTCAACAACTACACCCTCGTTTCCCTCGGCAACCGCGTCCTCCGCACCGACACCGCCCTAATCGCCACCCTCAGCAGGCTAGCAGCCTGCACGGGCGCGAGCCGCGCCACTCAAAACTTGGGGGCTTAGCCCCCAGGGGTGGATTTCGCTTTGCGAAATTCTCCACCCACTCCCCCACAAGAAGCCTTGACGCCAACAAAGGAACTTCGGGCGCAAGGTGCGCCTCCCCTTCGGAACTTCGTTCCTTACGGTGATTATGCGGCGCGGGTAGAGAAGTATTTTCACGCGCCGACTGAGGAGGCGATTTCATCACTTAGTGTGTGAGTGAAGTATTGCATTACTACTGCGTGCGACAACCTGCCCCAATGTTCGTCGTCGGAGCACGCAAGCGCGTATTTGTGCACAACTTCGTCCGCAGGCCTGCGGAATATCACCGTGTTCGAATACGGATTCTTCCACGCCTTCACGCCGCGTTTAAGCAGGGCGCGGTAGAAATATTCGGCGTTTTCGAGGACGGCGTTCGCCTGTTTGCGCATGCCCTCCCTGCCCGCGACGGATATGCGCCAGTAGAGTTTGAGGGCGTCGAAACCGCTTCTGGAACACGAAATTGTGGGAATCACCCCGTTAAGGTAGGGCACGGGGTTGTTTTGCACGTGCGACAAAATCTCCCTGCGGCAGACGAAAATTCCCGCCGGCTCGTTCAGCCCGTAGAACTTGTGTCCCGAAACGGCGATTGAGTCGAAGCCCATTACGCTTGCGTCGAGGATTTCGCGGGCTTTGGGGTCGTCGAGGAAAGGCAGATAGCCGCCGAAGAGCGCGGCGTCTAGGTGCTTGTAGACGAAGGGCGGATTGACTTTTTTGACGACCTCGTCGATTGCGCGCTGGTCGTCGATAGCCCCCTTGAAAGTGCCGCCGATTGCGATTGCGATGAGCGCGGGGCGGTCGGGCGCAAGCTTTTTTTCGAGATCGGAGACGTCCATTTCGCCCGACTCGTGGGCGCGGATTGTGCGCGTTTCGATGTCGAGAATGTCGCCGAGTTTCTTGACCGAATAGTGGGCCTCGTCCGAAACGTAGAGGACGGGCGGAATGTCCGACTTCGCCGCGAGCGCGGTTCTGCCGAAATAGACGCCGTGCATGTTGCCGTCGGTGCCGCCGTTTGAAATCACGCCCCAGTGGTCGCCGCCGAAGCCGAAGGAGTCGGCGACAAAGTCGATGCACGCGCGTTCGAACTCGTCGGTGTGGAGCATGTCCCACTGCGTTTTGTAGGGGTCGCCGACGTTGATGAGGGTGAGGTCGCACAGCCCCGTATCGACGAGCCACTGGTAGAAGCCCGCGAGGCTCGTTTCCTGGTCGAACGGATAGCCAAGCTGCTCGAACTTGCGCGCGCGCAGGTTTGCGGCAAGCGCATCGAGTTTCTTCATTGCTTCGGCATTCGGTTTTTTGAATCTTTCCATGGACATATCGCGCCGATTTTCCGCGGCGGCGCGGGCGAGTCAAGCAATAACGGACGGCGGCGGGAAGCCCGAAAATTGTTTTGCGTTTCGGGCGGAATTTTGAAACACTCCCGACGCATGAGGACATTGTTTACGGCGGTCATGCTTGCGGTCGCGGCGGCGCAGGCGTTCGGGGTTTCGGCGGAAAAAATCGCCGACGCCGAACGCGTGATGTGGTCGCGCTTCTTCGTTCCCAAAACAAAACTTTTCTACGAATGCCTAAGCTCGTTCGACGAAAAAACCTGCCAGAGCCATCTGCCGACGGCGGAGGAGGTCGGGCGGCAGTACCCCAATCCGTGCGGATACGCCACGGGAATGGAAGACTGCGCGATTCTCGGCGGAACGGTTCTCGCCGCGCTCGCCGACAAATACGAGATGTCGCCCGACCCGCAAACCGCCGCGCGCGCAAAGCTCGTCGCCGAGGGGCTTGAAAGCCTCGTGCTTCCCGACGGGTTCGTCGCCCGCGGGCTGTGTGTAGAGGACGGCAGGAGCGTATACATAAATTCGTCGGTAGACCAGTACACGCACTGCATTCACGGACTTTGGAAATACTGCAAAAGCGCGGTGTCCGACGCCGAGGGGCGCGAGCGGGCGAAAAACGCGCTGATAAGAATAGCCGAACGCCTGCGCAGAAACGTGGTCGCCGAGAACGACTTCGACTCCCTGCGCCTCGACGGCAAGCCCTGCGCCCTCCGCATAAGCCGCTTCACGACGGAACGCCCGCATGTCGCCGCGCGGCTTTCGATGGCGTACGCCGCCGCGTGGGACGTTTCGGGAAAGCCCGAATATTACTCGCTTTACAGAAGCGGAATCGGGGAAGCGGTCGCCGTTTCGGAGCGGATAAAAATCGCGCCGTACACGCCGATTTACTCTTTTTTGCAAATGCAGATTTCGCTCGAACTGCTGCGCGAAACCGAGAGCGACCCCGCGCTGAAATCGCGGATAGAAAAACTGATGTCGAAGCTGCCGAAGCTGTGCGCCGAACTCGCGCCGAGGCTCGAAAAACGCTTCGACGCCGCCGAGCTTGAAACGCCCTACGGCGACTGGCGCAAGCCCGAAAAAACGGAAGTCAGAAACGGCTACAACATACCCAAGCTCGGAAAGTCGCGCGATGTCTGGCGGACAATACGCGACACGGGCGAAACCGCGCTCGTTGCGGCAATCGCCCCGCGCGGCGAAATCCCCGAACCGATAGAATCGCTCTACGAAAAGGCGGTCGCAAAAATCGACTACGACAAATGCGCAAGCTGCGGGGCAATCTACCACTGGGCGGCGTTTGTGGAGCTTCAAAAACGCGCAAAAAAACTCTCGGTCGGCGCGCGGTAAAAAAATCTGACGCCTAAAAAATCAAACGGCGGGGACATTCAAAGCGGCGCGGGCGGCGCGAAACCCGAAAACGCGTCCGCGTTCATTAGCCTATTTTTTCAGGGGTTTGAAAGACTTCGGCGCAATGCCCAGCCGCGCTATTTTGTAGTTTAAAATGCGGCGCGAAACCGAAAGCTGTCGGGCTGCGGCGGAGGCGTTGCCGCCGTTTGCCGCAAGGACTTCCACGATGATTTCGCGCTCGAATTCGGCAACCATCTTGGCGAAGTCTATGTTCTCCTCTGTTTTCAGCTTGGAGGTATTTGTGGACTGCGGCGTTTGGAGCGACGGCGGCAAGTCGGACTCGGTAATCGACTGCCCCGCCGCGATTATCACCGCGCGTTCTATGCAGTTTTCAAGCTCGCGCACGTTGCTCGGCCAGTGGTACGCGCAGAGCATGTTCATTGCGCCCGCGCTGATTGAAACCACCTTTTTGCCGCGCAGACGCGCGTGTTTTTGGAGGAAGAATTTTGCGAGCGCGGGAATGTCGCGGCGGCGGCGGCGCAGGGGGGGAATCGAGATTGTGAAAATCGAAAGCTGGTAGTAGAAGTCGGGGCGGATTATGCCGTCGCGCATGCGCCCCTCCAAGTCGCCCGAAGTGGAGGCGATTATCCGCGCGGAGGATTTCAGCGTCTCCGTTCCGCCGGAACGCACATATTCGCCCGACGCCAGATATTTCAGAAGCTTTATTTGAAGCGGCTTGCCGATAAGCCCTATCGAGTCGAGGTAGACAATGCCGCCGTCCGCCTTTTCGAGAAGCCCCGTGCGGCGGGGGCTGTCCGCGCCGAAAAGCTCGGCGTCTATGAGCGAGTCGCGCATGGTGGAGCAGTCGAGAATTTCAAGCGGCTTGTCCTTCCAGCGCGGGCGGTTTGCGATTGCCCGCATGGCGAAATCCTTGCCCGCGCCGACCTCCCCGCGCACGAGAACGTGCGAATTCCCCTCGCCCGCCTTCGCGATAAGCTCGTATGTTTTAATCATCGCGGCGGTGTTGCCTATCGCGTTTTCGGGGCGCAGTTGGAGGTCGATTTTGTTGCGCAGCTCGCGGTTTTCGGAGTTGAGCTTTTCGGTCTCCTCGCGCTCCAAGAAAAGGACGGTCACGGCGTCGGAAATGATGTTGGCTATTGTTTCGAGAAGTTTGAGGTCGCGCCGCAGGACGTATTTTGTGGGGTCGGTTCTGTCTATGCTGAGAGTTCCGATGACGTTGCCCCTGCTGAAAATGGGCACGCAAAGGAAGGCTGTTTTGGACGACATCGTGCGGCTCAGCGTGCGGTTGAGGAAGTCGGGGCTTTTGGAAATGTCGGGCACCACGCGCGAGACTCCCCGCGCGGCGACGTCGCCCGTAACGCCCTCGCCCATGCGGTAAACGCCGCGCTTGCGCTCTTCGTCGCTAAGCCCGTGCGAAGCGCAGATTGTGAGCAAATCGCCGTTGCGCAGGGTTACCGTGCCGCGCGTGAGGTTCATGCGGTCGAAGAGAATGTCGAGCACTTCGCGCAGAAGCAGCGAGACGTCCTTCATGCGGACGGCGGTCTTGCTGATGTCGTGCAAAACCGACACGACAAGCCCGCGCGCGCGGCGGTTTGCCGCGTTTTTGGAGCGGGGCACAAGCCCGTCTTTTGTGTCCTTTGTATCCGACATATTTTCGCATTTTCAAAAAAACGAAGATACTTGCAAAGAAAAAAACATTCTGTTTTAGTTTGGGACGATGAATAGAAAAACCGACACTTCAATGCGTTCGAGCAACGTCGTCGCCTGCATTTGGGATTTCGACAAGACACTTATCCCCGCATACATGCAGACGCCCATCTTCAAGGAGTACGACGTTGACGAAAAAACGTTTTGGCGCGAAGTCAACATGCTTCCCCAAATCTACGCCGAACGCGGAATAAGGGTGTCGCCCGAAACGGTCTACCTCAACCACCTGCTGACATTCGTCAAGGCGGGCTACATGCAGGGGCTGAGCAACGCAAAGCTCAAAAGGCTCGGAGGAAAGCTGCAATTCTGTCCGGGGATACCGTCGCTTTTCACGTCGCTGCGCGACACCGTAAAGAAGATTGCAAAGTCGCGCAACGCCGACATTGCGCTTGAACACTACATTGTGAGCACGGGACTTGCCGAAATGATACGCGGCAGCAAAATCGCCCAGTATGTGGACGGAATTTTCGGCTGCGAATTTCTCGAAGAGCCGATGCCGCCGTATTTCTCTAAACAGCCCGAATTCAAATTCGACGCGGCATCGACGCAAATCAACCAAATCGGCATGATTGTAGACAACACAATCAAGACGCGCTTCATTTTCGAAATCAACAAGGGCACAAACAAAAACCCCGCAATAGACGTAAACTCGCACATCGACCCCGCCGACAGGCGCGTGCCGATACGCAACATGATTTACGTCGCCGACGGGCCGAGCGACGTTCCGGTATTTTCGGTCGTCAAAAAGGGCGGCGGCAAAACCTTCGCCGTTTACAGCGAGGGCAGCGAGGCGGAATTCGAGCAGAACGACATGCTCCTCGAAAGCGACAGAATAGACGCCTACGGGCCGAACAACTACACGCCCGAATCGTCCACGGCAATCTGGCTGCAAATGCACGTCAGAAAAATCTGCGAAAGGATTATCCGCGAAATCGACGAAGACGTCGAAACGCGCCTCGGCAAGCCGCCGAAACATATCCACAACCCGAAGTCGAAAGACGACTTCCCGCCCGAACTTCCGCCCGTCAACAGGGAATTCGAATTTTAAGCCCGCCGCGCCCAAAATTCCGACGCGCAGACGCGCAGAATACCCGTTTGCGCAAAACATACCCGTTTTTTAGTTTGGACAAAATCGGGACAAAATGCGATAATCTTCAATCTATGAAGAAGAAATACGCTTTATTGGGGAAGATTTTCGCCGCCGCCGCATTCGTTCTCGCGCTGGCCGGCTGCGAAGAAAGAGGAATCACAATTTACGACGCGTCAAACTCTCCCGACGGCAAGCCGTTCGAGCTTACGCGCAAAACGCCGTTGGTAGTCAACGGCGAATGGGACTTGTCGAAAAACCTCGACTTCCTCGTGGAGTTCGAAAGCGTCGGCGAATCCGGCGACGTTGTGAGAATCAGAATCAACGACGGCACGGCGACGGAGCGCGACGGAAACCCGTCGGTCGCCTCCTACCGCGTCGCCAAGGGCGAAAAAGGCTCGGCGGTAATCTCCTACCCGCCCGTACCCGCGCACCCAGAAATTCTCGACGACATGAAAATCATGCGCACAAACCCGTTCTTCCGCGGCGACAGAATTTCGTTCCCGAAAGACTTTTCAAAAATCAAAAGGCTCACAATGTTCTCGCGCAACGCCGGCGCGAAAATCAGGATAAAGAAAATCGTAGCCCTCGACACTTCGGCGAAAAAATACCCCGAATACTTTTCGTACACAAGGGAGCAGTTCTTTCCGTTCATCGACAAATACGGACAGTTCAAATTCGGCGACTGGAAAGGGAAAATCCGCACCGACGCCGACATCAAAAAGGCGGTCGCCGAAGAAGAGAAAGACCTCTCCGCAAACCCGCAGTCGCCCGAAGGCTGGACAAAATACGGCGGCTGGGCGAACGGCCCGAAGTTGGAGGCAACGGGGCACTTCCGCGTGCAAAAAGTGGACGGCAAATGGTGGCTCGTAGACCCCGAAGGCAGGCTGTTCTGGTCGCACGGCATAGTCAGGGTCTCTCCGTCGAGCGCAATCACGCCCCTCGACGTCCGCGAATACTACTTCGAAAACCTCCCCAAGAAGGACGACGAATTCGCCCTCTTCTACACGACAAAAGACGAGCTTCTCGCGCCCTACTACACCAAGCGCGGACTGAAAAAAACCTACGACTTCTCCGCCGCAAACATCTACCGCAAATACGGCAAACAGTGGCGGGAAAAATTCGCCGACTCCGCACACCGCAGACTCCGCAGCTGGGGGCTAAACACGATTGCGAACTCGTCGGATTCATTCATATTCATGCAAAAGAAAACACCCTACGCCGAGCGATTCGAAATCCATTCGCGCCCAATTTCAGGGCCCGAAGGCTGGTGGTGGCCGATTGCCGACCCGTGGGACGCGTCGTTCGTCAAAAGCATAAACGACAACCTCGACCGCCGCGCCGAACAGCTCGAAGACCCGTTCTGCATAGGCTATTTCGTGGACAACGAGCACCACTGGGGCAGCCCAGATACGATTGGCAGAAATGTATCGATTTCGCCCGCCGACCTGCCCGCAAAAATCGAGTTCGCAAAAGACCTCAAAGCCAAATACGGCGACATCGCCGCGCTCAATAAGGCATGGAAGACAAACTTCAAATCGTGGGACGACTTCCTCGCCAACGACAAAAACCCCGTAAACGCCGACAAAAAAGACCTCTCCGCGTTCTCCGAAAAATTCATCGGCAATTATTTCAAAACCATTCGCGACACAATCAAGGCGCGCGTGCCGCACATGCTCTACATGGGCTGCCGCTTTGCGGGGTCGAACGAAATCGCGCTGCGGCAGGCGGGCAAATACTGCGACATCGTAAGCTACAACCGCTATTCAGACTCTCTCGCAACGCTCAAGCTTCCCGAAGGCGTGGACAAGCCAATCATGATTGGCGAATTCCATTTCGGCGCGCTCGACAGGGGGCTTTTCCACCCGTCGCTGGTGCTGGTGAAAGACCAGAAAGACCGAGGACAGCACTACTACGACTACGTCAAATCGGCACTTGAAAACCCCGCAATAGTGGGCACACACTGGCACCAGTTCTCCGACCAGTGCACGGCGGGACGCTTCGACGGCGAAAACTTCCAAGTGGGCTTCACCGACGTCGCCGACCAGCCCTACCCCGAAACGATAAACAAAGCGCGCGAAATAGGCTATAAACTCTATAAAACGCGCTACGGGAAATAAATCAAACACATCGCAACCACAAACGGCGGATATCTTCTCCGCCGTTTTTTTTGCGCCGCAATACCCAATTCAGTTCGGCGTTTCGGGAATGAATCGCAGAGTGCGCAGGTTGCCGATTTTCCTTTTGTTTTCGAGCGCGTCGCCAAGCGGCGAGGTTTGGCTTTCGAAAGTCTCTTCGCCGCCGCAACCGTAAACATCGTACGATACTTTTCCCTCCGCGCCCCAACGCCCGTTTATCAAACCGCCTTTAAGCTCGGCGACGTTTGCGCCAAGCACTTCGCAGACTTTTTCGGCGCGGGGGTCGATTATGTATTTTTCATACTCCGACTCAAAGTATACCGCGCCGTTCCGCAACGCGTAGACGGAGAAATTTCCGCGCCCGCAAGTGTCGAGAGAAATTCCGACGGTTTTGCCGCTTTCAAATTTCACGCGCCTGTCGAATTCGGGACAAAGCGCGGGCTTTCTTTTAAGCTGCAATTCGAATTTCGGCTCGGCGGGAATTTCGACTGATTCCCACATCGTAAACAATGCCCACAGCGACACCGCAAACACCGCAGCCGCAACCGCCGCCGAAATAAGAACCCCCGCCGCAAAAGACAACAACGTTTTGAAAAAAGAGAATCCGCACTTGCGCGCGTAAAACATATGGGCAAGAAAGCCCGCACAAAACACAGGCAAAATTCCCGCAATAATCGGCGTAAGAAAGTTCGGAATTGGAGGAATGACGCGCCACGCGCCCACCACGGAAAACGGCGCAATAAGCCCCATAGCCGCACATACGGCGGGCACACTTTTGAGCGTGGCGGCAATAAAACCCGTGCCGCGGCGAAAGAAAATCCACGCGGCGGCGGAAATCCCCATAAGCGCGCAAGCTGCAATTAATGCCGACATCGCAGAATTTCTACCCTACCCCACCCGTCGGGTCAAGAAATACTGTCGCCGCCACTCAACGCGCAAACATTTCAAACACCGCATGAGTAAAACATGCGATTCCCCCCAACCGCGCAGGAGCAAAAACAGATTACAAAACGCGCCGACATCTCAACCCGCGTACAAGCGAAAAACAAATGACATGAACACGCCTCACTTCCCGCGCGAGAACGAAGCACAGACAGCGCAAACACATTCGATAGTTTTCCCCCGCCAACTATGCAAAGGCGGGACAAACAATATGATTACACACTCAACGAGTAAGAACGATGTAGCCGAAGCAAAACGCCCAACGCGAAAGCGAAGCGGCAGACGGCTCTAATACATTCGGTAGCTCCAATTGCGCAAAAGCGAGACAAGCAACATAAATATACACACCGCCCCACATCCGCGCGGGAGCGAAGCGAGCCGCGCCTTGACGGAAACGAAATGCCCCTCGTTTTCGTTTCCGTCCTCCTTCGTGCGCATTAAGCGCACTCTGTTTTTCATCTACTCATAGGAATGTGGTGAGCTACAAATGCAAAAAAATCCGACGCAACCGCAGCACCCCACAAAAAATATCACCATGTAATATTAAAAAAACGCGATATTTCGGACAGCCATGAAAGTCCCAAATATCGCGTTTTTCTCCAAACCTCCCGCGCGGCGGCTGCCGCGCTGTCGAGGCTTGCGAGGTTGCACGCAGAAATGCGGCTTTGCGAAGCAA
>OGFM01000304.1_pt1 | contig 43630 bp, 43 predicted proteins | sample 1570871 | NCBI WGS metagenome assembly OGFM01 (sample SAMEA2581957, study PRJEB24529) | metagenome | biome: Human gut stool | place: China | collected 2011
CCGGGGCTATTTGATTAATATTTAACTGGTCCCGATTTTAACGGGACACTAATGACTTCAAATGATACAATAAGTTTTCTTGATTTGCTTAATTCTATTATTGATCAAGGTGAGTTAGGCGATTGGAAGCTAGCTAAAAAATTAACTAAATTACGAGAGCTTTGCAAGGGTGGTATTGGTGATGAAGGATTGTCCAGTACAAATCTGCCAATAGATGAAATAATTAATGAAATTCTGCACCACTCCTTTGGGAAAGCAATATCAACGTCAGATATAAATGAACTATTTTGTGATAATGACTATGCTAATGAAATAAGTGATCTTATTCAAGCAGAGTTGAAGGATTATAAAATTGGAATCAGTCCCGTGAAAAAAGAAACATTTAAAAAACTCGAGAGAATGGTTCAGAATCGAAAAGAAAGACTAGAGGAGTTGAGTGCTAATTAAAATGATTGAAATTAGTTGACTCTTATAAAGACAAAACTAAATAAATATAGGTTGTTTTAAAACATAAAAACATGATTAACGTAGGAATTATCGGATGTGGCTTCGTTGGTGGAGCCCTGAAGGATTGGTTGGAGCACAACAATCCAGAGTGTAAACTGTTTATCAGTGACCCCGCAAAGGGATATCATGATGATCTGAGCCACGTGGACATCGCGTTCTTGCAGATCCATGTGCCCACGGAAGATGATGGAACACAGGATTTGACGCTCATGAAAGAGCTGATATCAAATTTGCCAGACGTCCCCGTCTTTGTCAGAACCACTATTCTTCCTGGAACCAGCGATATGCTCTCTCGTGAGACAAAGCATCAGGTGTGCTATATGCCAGAGTTTCTCACTGAACGTACGTTTATCGAGGACTTCAAGAGGCAGACTATGGTGTTCACTGGTGCGCATGAATTGCTCACAAAGATCTTTGTTGGCAAGAAGTTTACCGTCATGACTCCTTTGGAGGCTGAGCTGACCAAATATATGCACAATGTGTTTGGAGCTTACAAGGTGACTTATTTCAATGCCTGTCGTGAATATTGCGAGCAGATGGGTGGCGATTGGCGCAAGGTACATACGGGAATGCTCCTCTCGGGCTACATCAATGATACCCACACTTATGTGCCCGGTCCTGACGGTAAGTTTGGTTATGGTGGCAAATGCTTCCCCAAGGACGTCAACGCCTTTGCGAAGATGACGGAAGGAACGCCGCTCGGCACCCTTTTGGAGCATCTCCATGAACTGAATGTTCACTTCCGTGGCGTGGAAGAGCACATCTAACATTATTTGGAAGCCGTTGTGCAGGTAGAGCGAATGCTTGTGGTTCGATACCACCAACGGCTGCAACGATCATAATTAGATATTGAAAAGCGCTCGATTAGAGTAATACCTCTGATTCTTAGCTTTTCATAAACAGACAAGTCCGTCTACAATATGTAATCGATAAGTCAACACTCAATCTGTTTTAGATCAATATGCCCCTTTGTCTATCGCTATTGATTTTACTTTAATTCGTCCCATTTCACGGGACACTAATGATGGATAATAATATTCAAAAAAATAAGCAAATAGCCAGAAATACCTTATTCTTATATTTCCGAATGCTGTTCATTATGTGTATATCATTATACACAAGTCGCGTTATTTTGGAAGCTTTAGGTGTGTCAGATTATGGTATATATAATGTCGTTGGTGGTTTTGTGGCGATGTTTGCCCTTATCAGTTCTTCTTTAACGAGTGCCTGTACACGGTTTTTGAATTATGAGATGGGCAAGGGTAGCGCCTCTCGGTTGAGAACGGTATTTTCCACGTCTTTGACTGTACATATTATACTTGCTTGCATAATTGCATTATTGTGTGAGAGTTTTGGAGTATGGTATGTCAACAACAAGATGGTTATACCTGAGGCGCGACTGATAGCTGCTAATTGGGTATTCCAAATATCAGTTTTGAATTTTTGTATTAATTTGGTTACAGTCCCGTTTAATGCTGCTATAATCGCTCACGAAAAGATGTCCACTTTTGCCTGTGTTAGTATCTTTGAAGGGATCTCCCGCTTAGTTATTTGCTTTTTGGTAATGTGGATATCTTTTGATCATTTGATAACATATGCATTGCTTTATATGTTGGTGCAAGTATCGGTAATGGCAATGTATCAGGTTTATTGTAATCGACATTTTGACGAGTGCCATTATCGGTTTTCTATTGATAAAAAACTTACAAAGCAGATGTTTTCTTATTCTGGATGGCATGTCTTTGGTAATTCGGCATCTATTCTGAATAGACAAGGAGTAGACTTGGTTCTGAATCTTTTCTGTGGAACAATCTTGAATGCAGCCAAAGGTATTTCCAATCAAGTTATGAATGCTGTGGCTTCGTTTGCAAACAACTTTATGATAGCATTAAATCCTCAGATTACCAAGTCGTACGCTAAGGGTGATTATGATTACATGCTAAGCCTTTTATATAGAGGTTCACGTTTCTCTTATTATTTGCTGTTTTTCCTTTCTTTACCCATTATATTAAATACAGACTATATCATGCATATATGGTTAAAAAATGTTCCTGAATATGCAGTTCAATTAGCACAATTGTCTTTGGTCGCTTCAATGATAGCTTCATTGTCCAACCCATTGGTGACAGCGCAAAATGCCACTGGAAATGTGAGAAATTATCAAATAGTAGTCGGCGGTCTTCAACTGTTTAACTTGCCTTTGTGCTATATTGTCTTATATATGGGTTTTTCGCCTCTATCTGTGATGGTGGTAGCTATTGTCGTGGAAATTCTGAGTCTTATTGCTCGTTTGATAATGATACCGATATATATTAATAGTTTTTCGTCAGTTGACTATCTGAAGGAGGTTATCTTGAAGATACTTATAGTGACAATTGTGGCATCTGTTGTTCCTTTGTTTTTAAGTATAATTCTCCCAGAAGGTTTTCTCTCATTCGTAGCGATTTCTATAGTATGTTGTGTGTCATCTTTTGTTTCAATACTGATGATAGGATGCACGAGGGCAGAAAAACAAATAATATATAACCAAATGGACAAAGGTCTTAAAATGATTAAAGTTAGAAAATAGCAAATGTCAGTTTCAATAATAATCAATGCGGATGATCTGGGTAAGAACCACATTGTCAACGAGGCCATAAGAGAGGCTTTGTCGTTAGGTGTAATAACCTCTTCTACCATTATGGCAAACTCCTCTTCGTGGGAAGAAGTACATGCTATTGTGGACGAAAATCCTCAAGCGTCTTTTGGAGTTCACTTAAATTTGACAGAAGGAAAGGCCTTGACGGCCAGTAGCGTGTTCCATCAGATGAATATTGTGGATAATGATAATTGTTTTACTAAGAGAATTCGTAATTTAAAGAGCTTTTCGCCAGAGCTTTTGAAGGCGGTTTATGACGAATGGGACGCACAAATCAATAAGGTGAATATCGTAGAAGAAATAGCTGTTACTCATTTTGACGGACATCACCATATCCATAGGGAGTATCCTTTCAGAAATGTGTTGATGAGCTTGTGTGAAAAATACAACGTTCATCAGGTTCGCAATCGCTATACTTCTCCTTTAAAAGGTTTTAAAAAGTTGGCAATTGACGGTTTGGGGAGGCTCTCTTTAGTTCCAGGATTGTTGTCCTTGTCACATTCGCTGAGTGGTTTTGGAGGAGTTTTCTCATCAGTTTATTCAATGATAGAAAGCGAAAGATGGAGGAGAATAATTAGAAGAAAAGCAAGTGTTACTGATTATTTCAATGCATATGAGAGTGAATGTGAACAATTGTCAAGGGGTAGGCGCCCACTTGGCGATTGCACTATTGAGTTGATGTGCCATCCCGGTCATCCAGATTATCTTAAAGAATACGAGATGATAAAGCTGCATGTAGTTGAAAAATTTTTGTCCAATAGCAAACTGATTAGTTATAAAGAGCTGATATGAAGATAGGAATACTTACATTTCATCGTCCTGCAAATTTCGGAGCTAATCTTCAAGCGTATAGTACTATGTGCTACTTATCCTCATTGGGACATGAGGTAAGGGTAATAGACTATGTTCGTCAAGCAGACTTTGAATACAAACACAAGGTGGATATAAAGCAGTACGAGGCCCATAAGCTTTTTGTTGAGGCTCGCCTGTCGTTGACCGAGCAAGCTACATCAGGTGAAGATTTATGCCGTATTGTAAAACAAGAGGCTTTCGATGCAATTCTGATAGGTGCTGATGCTGTATGGCGTTCTCCCAAAGACAATAACATCTACTTTGCCGAATGGCTATTTGAGAATGAAGATATAAACCATGTTGCCGTAGCATCCATTTCGCCCGCACACATGGGCAACGGGTATTGTACTATTCCTGAAGATAGAAGACGAGCTATTCACGATTGTTTGTCAAGATTTAGATATATTACAGTGCGCGATGCCTGGACAAAAAAGGTGATAAATCGAGATATATTTGGAGGAGACGTTTTTGTGAACAATCTGAATCCAGACCCGGTATTCACATTGTTCCGCTTTGTAGGCAATGAGCAGTGGTTTGACAAAGGTCAAACTCCTAAGGGATATTATCTTATGTCATTACCAAAGAATTGGGTTGACACAGGAAAGTTTGCCGACAAGAAAAAGAAATGGTTTGCGTTATTTAAAGCGTATGTGAATGGAGCGGGATATAAGTTGGTGGAACTGCCCATACCGGAAGGTAAAAGTGGAATGAAGTTTGATTACACCATTGATTATCCAATCGATCCCCTACAGTGGTTTCTTTGGATTAAGAACGCAAAAGCATTTTGTGGCTTGCGTTTTCATGCTATTGTTAGTTCCATCTCCAATGGTACACCTTTCTACAGTATAGACTCTTACGGTGATAATAGCAGGACTTCTAAGATACTTGACTTTCTTGGATTGCACAACTTGGCTCGTAAAAGGGATGTAAAGAGCAAAATCTATAATTTATTGCAAGGAACTACATTGGAGAGAAATCGATGTGGTGCAATGATAGAGTGCGAGTCTCCAAAGAAAGTCTTCAGAATATTAGAATCAACAACCACTATGGAGGTTATAAAAATCAGGGATGGCAATTTAGCCGTCTTTGATCAAAACTTGTCAGAAATGCTTAAAGCCGTTTCAAAATGAGCAAACATAGAATAATAGATTTGACAGAAACTTGTACGGGGTGTTTTGCTTGTGCAAATAGTTGTCCAAAAGACGCCGTCAGTCTGCCCGAAAATTACGAAGGATTCTATTTCCCTGTCATAGATAATGATAAATGTATTGATTGTGGACTGTGCGACAAGGTCTGTCCTCAGGTGACTGCACAACCAATGCAGAATGCTTGCAAGGCATATTATGGTTGGGCTACTGATGATGCGATTCGCAAAACAAGTTCTTCGGGTGGTCTTTTTCATCTGCTTGCGCAGTATGTCTTGGCGCAGAATGGAATCGTTTATGGAGCAGCATTTAATTATGAGGGGCTAGTTCGGTTGGAATGCCATTCTACGGATGAGGTAACTCTCGAAGAACTACAACGTTCTAAGTATGTACAAAATCATATAGGGTATGCATTTCGCAAAATAAAGAAAGACTTGCAAGCTAATAAAAAGGTATTGTTTTGTGGCACACCTTGTCAGTCGGCAGGTTTGAAATCTTATTTGCGAAAAGATTATGATGGTTTATTATTGGTAGATTTTATATGCCACGGAGTGCCCTCAATGGATTTGCTGCGCAAGCATTTGGACTACTTGGGGATAAAACATGTAAAGGAAATAGTTTTTAGACCTAAGAACCGGGGATGGGTGGATGATTTTGAAATTCGCTTTTCAAAAATCGAGTCGGCAAAGCCGACGGATGTTAAGCTTCGCCGAATTCCGTGGAGGTTAGACGAATATTTTGATATTTTTCAAAAATATCAAAATATTCGTCTAAGTTGTAGGAATTGCTCCTATTGTAACGGAAAAAGAGCTTCGGATGTCACGTTGGCGGATTTTTGGAGGGTAAAGGATTATAATCCAACATTGTGGGATAAGCGCGGAGTCTCTTTGATACTTTCTAATAGCGAGAAAGGTGAAAGAGTTATATCGGAGCTTATGGAGCACGGTGATAACATTATTGGAGAGATTCCATTGAAGTATGCTTCGTATGTCTATGAGCGAGTTCGTACAGATTCAAGTTCTCCTTATCAAGATGAAAAGCGCGATTTGTTTCTGCGTGACGTCTACGCCATTGGATATAAGCAAGCTCTTGAAAAGAATGGGTTAAAAGTTCGACGTAAAGCAATAATTGAATATAAATTGAAGCAATTTATAAAATCAATTCTGAGGAAATGAGTATAATACAAAACTTGATACAAGCAAGACGCTTCTTGTTCCAGCCCTTTAATGCTGTCTATCTGATAGCTTGGGGATCAATACTATTGGGATATTGGCGTGGCATAAACAACCACCTTCCTGTGTTGGGAACACTGACGGACGAGTTGGAGTGGTGTATTGTGTTGGCTCCGATTTTGTTAAGTTTACCCAGACTGTGGAAACGTATTAAAACGTCTGACCATTTATTCGTGTTTGCATGCTTTATATTTTATTTGCTGAATATACAGTTATTTCCGCAAAACGCAGATGTTTTGGTCAATCGTTTGTTCAGTTTTAGTTTGCTCACACTTCCTTATTATTATATTGGGGTAACGCTTGATATAAAGAGGTTTTATAATTCCTTTTATTATATATCAGTTGTCGCAGTCTTTATGTGTGCGTTTTATGAATTGTTGTATGCCCAGAGTGCATCTTATACAGGAGATGTGGATACTTCGGAGTATAATATGGAGTTAGCGTATAGTATATTGCCTCATGTGCTGATGGTTTCGTGGAGGGCTTTAAAGAGTTTTGTGATATTGAATATTGCACCGATGCTTTTGGGACTGATGCTACTTCTGTCTTTTGGAACACGAGGTCCTGTAATATGTGCCATAGTCTTTATTGCAATCTATCTTTTATTTATTCGTCCTTCTAAGTACCAAAAAACGATGAGAATAATAACAGTTGCTTGTGCTGTTTATGCCATGTCGTTTCTGGATCAGTTTATGACGTTTATGCAATTGATGACCTTTCAATTGGGTATGAGTACTCGAATTTTTGACAAATATTTTGAGGGAGAACTGGAAGATTCCTCAGGTAGAGATTATATTCGGGAAACATTGTTAAGAGAATTGTCAATTGACAACTCTTTGTTTGGACATGGTGTTCTAGGTTCCTATCCATATGTAAACACTTATCCTCACAATATTGTTTTGGAATTCCTCTTCTCTTTTGGATGGGTTTGGGGAATCGCCATTCTTTTTTGTATAGTATATATCATTGCTAAAATGTTGATAAATACTCATCAATGTGAAATCAATGTGACATTTGGAATAATATTGGTGATAGCCAGCATTTTAAAACTATGTTTTTCTTCCACATTTGTGGATGACGCTTTGTTTTTTATGCTTTTAGGTTATTGTGTTAATTCGTCAAGAAAAATATCTATATGATAAAAGGTGCTTTGCGTTTGCTGTATCGTCTTTGTATGTTGAGTAAATATAGAAGAAAAAAAGTATTCGTTGATCCAACTGCATTGTTTAATCGAAATACTTTTTTTGAAGGATGCAATAAAGTAAAACAGAAAGCTTCGGTATGCGATTCATGTGTCGGAAAGTATACATATATCGGAGCATTTTCGAATTTGAGCTCGTGTCGTATTGGTGCGTTTTCGAGTATATCGCATGATGTTTATGTAGAGTCTTACACGCATCCAACAAAGGGATTCATTTCCACTTCTCCTGTTTTTTTTAGTACATTAAAACAGGCAGTAGAGACATTTGTGGAAGAAAATCTGTTTAATGAATATTTGTTGATAGAAGGATACAAATGTATTATAGGTAATGATGTTTGGATAGGTTCCAAGGTGTTGATTAAAGGAGGGGTAAAAATCGGAGACGGTGCTATCATTGCAATGGGTAGTATTGTTACAAAGGATGTCCCTCCGTATGCCATTGTAGCAGGTGTTCCTGCCAAAATTATACGATATAGGTATAGCGATGCCAAAATACAGCATTTGATGGAGTTTAAATGGTGGAATAAAGACGTAGAATGGATTAAATCTCATGCTCGTTTTTTTGCTGATGAATCAAGGTTCTTCAATTTAATAGATAAAGGAGATGAATAAAATAGTACATGTTATGATAGCCTGTTTCTACAAAAACGGATTTGGCTATCAAGAAAATATCCTTCCAGAAAAACATAAGGAATTGGGTTTTGATGTAAATATTGTCACATATAATAAAGGTGGTGATGCTTCGTATAATGGCGGAACGCCTCCTATTACATATTTAAATCCAGATGGGATCCCCGTCCATGTATTAAAGGACAGCACTTCTTTTTTCAAAAAAGTCCCATTTGTTAACATGTTTGTAAATGTAACATCAGGCCTTTACAATAAAATTGAAGAGCTGCAGCCTGATATATTATTCGTTCATGGAATATGTTCGTCGGATAATATGGAAATTGTTAGGTATAAGAAAAAACATCCTAATGTAAAGTTATATGCTGACAATCATAGTGACTATTACAATGCACCAGTCAAGACGATTCGCCAAAAGATATACAGACGTTTATGTGGAAGAAGAGTTGGCAAAAAAATAGGAAAGCTCGCTGAAAAAGTTTGGGGAGTTACGCCTTGGCGAGTGGTTTATCAAGAAAAGGTTTATGGTATACCAAAAGAAAAATCAGCACTTCTCGTAATGGGTGGAGATGAGAAAAAGATTCATTGGGATGAAAGGTGTAAGATTAGAATGCACGTTCGACACAAAATGCAAATACCGCAAAACGCTTTTGTCTTTATTACTGGAGGAAAAATAGATCGGGCCAAGAATATCCATTTGTTGGTCGAGGCGTTTGAAGAAATTAATAATTCTGCATTGTTTTTGATAATCTTTGGTAGGTACGAAGAAGACATGAAATATTTTTCTTCAACTATCAAAAACAAGAATATAAAAAATATCGGTTGGATTAGTGCTGATGAGGCATATGACTATTATCTTGCATCCGATTTTGCCGTCTTCCCAGGAACTCATTCGGTACTTTGGGAGCAAGCGTGTGCGTCAGGAACACCTGCGCTGTTTAAAGATTGGGATGGTGGTTTTAATCATGTTGATGTAGGGGGTAATTGTATCTTGTTGAAAAATGTTACTAAAGAGACTTTGAAAAGGACAATGCTGAAAGTGATAGAACAAGATGATGTTTATGCTTCGCTGAAAGAAAACGCAATTAGTAAAGCTAGAAAAGAATTCTCATATATAGAAATAGCAAAACGTTCAATAGGATTATGATGGCAATGTTAAGAAGGCTTAGATGTGTGCATGTATGTATCCGCACCTGGATTCATTGTGTAAGAAATGGTTGGAGTTTTGATAAGTCTTGGAGTATTGGGGGAGGTATTGTGGTCAAAAACATGCCCAAATATGTTGCTTTCATGCATCATACAACTCCAGGAAAGATAAAAATAGGCAAAAACTTTCATTGCGCCAATACACCACAATACAATTCTATAGGAACTATACAACCATGTGTTTTCAACTATTCTAAGCCAAACTCAATAATAGAAATAGGTGATAACGTTGGTATTTCGGGTTCTACAATAAACGCCACAACAAAGATAACGATAGGGGATAATGTGCTTATCGGATCTGGCTGTCTGATAACAGATACTGATTCTCATCCATTGCACTGGGAAGATAGGTTGATAAACGATGATTCTAAAACAAAGTCAAAGCCAATAGTTATCGAGGATAATGTTTTCATTGGTGCAAGAAGCATTGTCTTGAAAGGCGTAACAATTGGGTTTGGTTCTGTGATAGGGGCTGGATCTGTCGTAACTCAGTCGATTCCTCCTAATGTGGTGGCGTGTGGGAATCCTGCAAGAATAATAAAACAATTATAAACAGATAATCATGCATAAATATAATATCGCAGTTATACTTACTTGCTTTAATAGAAAGACAAAAACAATAGCGTGCTTGCACGGGCTGTATTCTGCCCAAAAATCTTATTCTGATGCAGATATATCTCTGAGTGTTTACTTAACAGATGATGGATGTACAGATGGGACATCACAGGCTGTGCGAGACATTTTCAAGGGTAAGGACATTACTATAATGCAAGGCGATGGAAATTTGTACTGGGCTGGAGGTATGCGTTTTGCATGGAAAGAGGCATTGAAGAAAAAAGACAAATGGGATTTTTATCTTCTATTGAATGATGATACTACCCCAATGGACAACATGTTTCACGAATTAATCGATGCGCATAATTATAGTATGCAGACATTTGGAAAAGTTGGCGTTTATTCCGGTGTGACATGTGATATTGAAAACCCAGAGATAATAACATACGGCGGAACGGTGTGGGCTAATAGATTCCTTGGGAAAGAGAGAAGATTGTCTCCCCAAGGAAAGCCTGCAGAAGTGGATAAGACTAACGCAAATATTCTACTGATTTCAAAAGATGTGGTATCTGCAATTGGAATTTTTTACGAAGGATTTATACATGGAGCTGCTGACTATGACTATTCAATACATGCTAAAAAAGCAGGCTTTACGGTTTTAATAACATCTCATGTGTGTGGCAAATGCGAAAGGGATCATCGTAATGAAAAGGAAGAGTTAAGCAAAATATTAAGTATGACGCCTTCTGAGCGGAAAAAATATTATTCCAACCCCGTTCATTCTAGCAAGGATACCCTAACTTCTCAACGACGAAATACGCCATTTACATACCCTAGAGTTTGGTTGAGCTTTTGGTTAAAGGAAAATTGTCCATATATTCTTTATTGGTTATCTCGTTTGAGATAGACGTAGTAACTTGAAATAATAATCAAAACGCTTAATTCGAAAAAAAATATGTTTTTGGGTGAAAGAAGTGTGTTTTCCTATTGTATTTGTAAGAGGGAGCTGTTAGAATGTGAAGCTGTTAAAGTAAGGGTTGGCGAATACCATGTGTATACAAATCGTAATACGCATTTTGAATATCGAGAAGACCCTGATGTTTCACTTTTCGTCATAGGAATAGCAGCGTGTTTAAATGGCGGAGAGTCTGCTTTGGATTGGTTGTGGAAACATAAGCAGTCAATAACTTCTATAGTAGAAGCAGAAAAGTTTTTGGGTGGAAAGTATGTTCTCTTTATAAGAATCAAGGATTCTTATTTCATATTGGGGGACGCAACTTGTAGTATCCCCGTATTCTATGCAAAATGTGATGATGGCGCAATCTGTTCATCAATAGGGTATCAAATAGCAGAAGAGCAAGGCTTATCGGTTGACAGTGCTCTGCTCGATATACGTGAGGGTGGGGATAGTTCTAGAACTATGCCCTATGACTATACTATCTGGAAGGGGATCAAGCGGCTGTTGCCGAATCACTATCTTGATGTAAACAGAATGTGTGTGATTCGTATGGTCAATCAGCCAGTTTTGCTTTCCCCGCAATCGGCAGAGCAGGCTGCGGAAATATCTTTGCCATTTATTAAACGACTGGCAGAATACTATATGCGTAAATTCTCGGTGGCGTGTGCGCTAACCTCAGGAAGGGACAGTCGTGCCGTTTTGTCCGTGTTAGGTTGCAGTAAAGACATTCCTATTTATACGATGAAGCACAATGAGTTTGCCGAGAATACTCCCGACATCGTTGTTCCCAAGCAGATCGCAGCGCGTGTGAATTTGGATTACCATCAAATAAACGATGTAGATCTGACAGATAAGGACATAGCGGAAGCGGATGGCTTGCTTGGTGAGGGTAACTACAGTAAGCGAACTTTAATGCTTGCACATACGATCAACAAGCATTTTGGAAATTATGCCGTTATCAATGGTGATATTATTGGGCAAGTGGGAAAATGTTCTCTTCATAGAGACATTCCTCTATGCTATGCGACCCCATCGTATTTTCTCTGTAAACTGCACAACTATACTAAAGGGGCAAAGGTGGCTTTGCGAAAATGGTTACAGGATATAAGAAAAACTGAAGAGAAGGTAAATAGTTTTGATCTTTTTTCAATTGAGAACCGTATGGGGGTATGGGCAGCCAACGAGAATGAAATATACAACATGGTGGGACAGTATTACCTAAATATTTTTAATTCTCGTAGTATTATTTATGAGTGGACTCGCGTGGATAGAAAGGAGCGAAAGCTCTCTGCCATCCATATTGCCATCATTAGATCATTGTGTCCTGAACTATTAGAAATCCCATTTGAGCCGGCTGGAGTATGTGAAAGAATTTTGAAATACAATGGCTTAACATATTTAATAGCCTCTTATTTAAAACATTATTTTGAAAAGATAAAGAAGAGATGAAACAACTAATCATTACTGCTGATGACTATGGAATGTCCAGAGCCGTCAACGACGCAATAGAGGCTGGTATGGCTGCAGGTCTTATCACGACTACTAATGTGATGACAAACATGCCTTTGTATAAAGAAGCCAAGACTTTGAAGGACACATTTCCTAATGTGTCTGTTGGTGTGCACTGGACTTTAAGTGGAGCGGGAAAGCCTGTTACGCCAAAGGATCAAGTGCCTTCTTTAGTAAACGAGAAAGGTGATCTGTTTTCATACGCCGAATTCCGCAAAAGGTATCGGAATGGGTTGATAAAAGACGAGGAGATACTAAAGGAATTAAGGGGGCAGTACGAACGCTATTATGATTTGATGGGTATGCCCGACTATTGGAATACGCATCAGAATACGCATGTGGATTTCAAAATATACCAGCTATTTGTGGCGTTGGCTGCGGAACTGAAGATTCCTGCAATGAGAAGTCACCAGCGTATCTATGTTCCTGCATCTAATCCAAATGACAAGTTGCCTTTGGTTTGGCGAATAATTGAACCGTTTAAGTCGAGGTTGATCGACCATTGGCAGCATCAAGCCCATAGGAAAGGTATGTCGTCTCCCGAAGGGTTGATAGTAACAATTTGTCCTAAAGATATGAATAACATCGATTATGTGTTTAAAAATATCAAGTGGGGCAAACATCAGGTTGGTGAATTTGTTATCCATCCTGCTACCTGCAATGATTCTCCTTTTTTTGGGAAAATTGTTGATCAACGAATTGTAGAATACAAACTATTCTCAGCAGAAAACACCCTTAAGGAAATAAAGTCTTGCGGAATAGAACTTGTGAATTATAGCGTGTTGTAGAAATAATGAAGGTTCTTCATATCTGCAATGATTTTGCTGGAAGCAAAGTACATGTCAGTCTCACAAAACAACTGGACGGAATGGGTGTCAATCAGATCATCTACTGTCCTGTTCGTGACAAGCAACTTGTGGGTAAAAACAAGTTTGATGCCAAATGTACGGATTTCGTATATAGTTATTGCATTAAGTCATGGTATAAGTATGTCTATCATTACAAGGCATTTAAACTATACAAAGATTTGAAGCGCAATGTGGAATTGAAATCTGTGGGTATTATACATGCGCATACTCTTTTTTCGGATGGTGTGTTGGCATACAAGGCTCATAAGGAATTTGGGATGCCGTACGTCGTAGCCGTTCGTAACACGGACGTGAATACATTTATCCGTATTTTGAAGCATTGTTATCATACAGGCAGGAAAATTCTGCTGAACGCAGAAAGAGTGTATTTCATTTCAGCTGCTTTGAAGAAGAAGTTTGAGGATTCGGAGTTCGCGCAACCTATTCTCGAAAAGGTAAAACATAAGTTTGTTTTGCAACCTAACGGTATTGACGATTACTGGCATGAGCATATTTCGCATAAAGAATGTAAAGGTCATGAAGTGCTATATGTTGGTGATTTTTCAGCGAATAAAAATGTGGTACGATTGGCTGAAGCGGTCCTTGAGCTACGCAAAGAAGATGGCTTTAGCGATGTGCGACTAAACATTGTCGGGGGCGAAGTAAAGGGTGGTGGTCGTAGAAGCGACGGAAAAACTCAGGCTGTTATTGATGAAAATCCACAAGCGATCAAAGCATTTGGTAAGATTTATTATAAAGATAAATTGTCTGAGATAATGCGCTCGTGTTCTGTGTTTGCTATGCCAAGCATATTTGAAACCTTTGGTCTGGTTTATTTGGAGGTTTTAAGCCAAAACTTACCAGTTGTCTATACTAAAGGGCAGGGAATTGACGGAATGTTTGACAATACTGTAGGTATAGGAGTTGATCCGCTTTCTGTAGAGGAAATTAAAAATGCCATCAAGATGATTTTACAGAATCATTTTCAATTTGGCAATCAGCATGTTTGCTTTGACGATTTCAAATGGGGAGAGATCGCTGGTAAATATTTGAAAGAATATGAAACCATAATTGGATAGGATTGTGGGGCTTTATTTCGGAATGCTATATATCTGCGAATCTTTTTGATGTATTTGGTGAAAAGAGATGTCTCAATTAAAATTTATACAATAATGCGGTAGTAATGCTTGATGTTATTATAGTGCGATATCCTGAGGATTGCATTCATAAAGCCATTAAAGGGGTGCCAGCAGAGGTAGAGAATGCTATATGTCAGCATTTCAAGGTTTTGGAACGTCCAGCCTCATGGGGGATGTTTTGTCTTAGTACAGGCGCCGAATTGAAGGAGAAATGTGAAGAACTTTCACATCTGACAGAAAACCATCTTCAGTTGAAAGGTTTGTTCCAACCTCTTTGTACAGTGAAGAGTGATGAAAAGGTGGTGCTTTTAAACGCCCAGGGCTTTCCTTGCTATGATGTGTATTGTTGGAGGTTTGCTTTGGCGAAATATGCCGAAGGGTATAACTTGTGTGAGGTGTATGAATACATAAAGTATAGGGATCGTGCCTCTCGTTACCCAAGATACGAAATGTTGTATTTTGCAGACTTGGGTTATGAGCAATACTTCGGGGTTTGGGACAAGAGTCAACGGGTTTGTCGTTTCTGTGGAAAAAGAGATGGGGTGGGTAGTAGTAAGTCTATCTTTGGCCAGCCTAAGAACTCACATGCTATTTCATATTTTTTGGGCAATGATCACCTGTTTTGCTTAGAAGAGTGTACGGATTGCAATGAGCGCTTTGGAGGAACAATAGAGAAGGACTTGTCGAACTACTATTCTTATTACAGGGCCTCAGAGGGAAGAAAAAGTAGAAACAATAATCCATTAACTGCTAAAGGATTCAATTTTGAGTATGAGAGTGGCCGCATGGATTTCTATTTTGACAAGTTCATAAACGTTTTGCCAAAGCCAGGTATGCCTTTTCCCAAGGAGGGCCTCAGACTAGGTCTTGAGCAAGAGGATCCGGTTTGCTTGCACAGCATCTATAGGCTACTTGTAAAATTTGTGATAGCATGTCTTCCAAACTATCTGCTTCCTGCTTTTTCTAAAACTGTCAAGTGGATAAATGAGGAAGTAAAGCCGAGCAGATTTCTTTTGCCTCCAGTATATCGTAACGAGGTGTTGCCAAGCGTTGATAGCCCAGTTCTTTGCGTGTATATCAGAAAGGATGATGGAAAAGATATGCCGTATTGTGTTGGTGAGTTGCGCTTTATGAGCAACCTATATGTATATGCCGTTCCTTATTGCTCTGAGCGTGATGCTAACTTCTCCGAAATGCCTAAAGTCTTGGATAGTTTTGTTAAGACATGCTATCCTGGAATTGAGTTTACTATCCAGAATTATTGTGATGACGAATTGAAAATGGTTGTCAATCATGTACTGATAGGAGAGGGAATGGATGTTGTTTGTAAACCGCTTGACCAGGAGAGCGCCGCCAAGGGTGAAGAATGGTGGAAGAAACGAAATGGGAAGATGATGCGTGAGTTTGGTACAACCGATTTGCATCCTGATAAGGAGTAGATGTAATGGTCTTTGTTGTAGGTAAAAACACTGTTACACGAACAGACAGTAATGCTGCCATTAGACAGAATGTAACGATAGCGAATAGATGACAATGTCTCAAAATCCATATTCTGCACAAGAATTAAATCAACGATTAGATAGGGTTAATGCATGGATCAATAATTGTGACCAAAAGGCTGGAATACTTTTAGCTTTTTGTGGTGCATTTATTGCGGTCTTGCTGACTTCGGACGTTATAGGGAAAGGGTATAGATATCTCGTCGAGCCGTTTTACGACTATTGGTTGTACGGAGTATATGCGACGTTCTCATATAAGAAGACATTGTTACTGTGTGGACTGCTGCCGATACTATTTAGTGGGGGACACATGGTGTATAACCTTTTAATGGTATTAAAGCCTAAAACTCAAATAGAAGACTTTGCCGACTATACTTCTCCTATAACACGAAACTCTAAATTGCACTTCCAGTCAATCGCAAAGAAAAGCTATAGAGAGTTTCAAGCTGATAGTAAAGGGCAGACGGAAGCTGCGTATTTGGATGATTTGTGCACTCAAATATATTGTAATTCCAAAATATGCGATGACAAATTTGAAAGTTACAAAAAGGGGCTGAATAACTTTATAAGAATGTTGTGCTTTACGTTCGCTGAGATTGTGATTTATCTTATCTTTCCACAAATATAATGAGTAGAAAAGATTTTATGACCTCCATAGAGAGTGTTATCAATGATTGGAAATCCACGAGTTTTAATTTCTTCCCCCAACAATATGTACCAGGTTTAGACGACTCCAGTCTTACCTATGGTAATGGTCAAGAAAAAAAAGGCATAGAAATTAATACTTGTGTGTTGTTTGTTGATATTCGTAATTCGGTGCAATTAACGAAAGATAAACAAGACCGTACTATGGGGCGGCTTTATTCCGTGTTCGCCCATTGTGTGTTGTTGGCAGCGCAAGAAGAAGGAGGGTTTGTAAGAAATATAATAGGCGATCGTGTGATGATTATCTTTCCTCCCGATAAATGCTATACGAAAGCAGTGCATTGTGCTATCACTATCAATCATATAGCCATGCTTATTGATAAAAAGATAGATAATCTAGAGTTTAAGTGTGGAATAGGTGTTGATTATGGCAGAATGAGGGTGATGAAAGTCGGTATTGTTAAAAAAGGAGATGAAAATGATGATAACAAAGGTCTTGTTTGGATAGGATATCCAGCAAACTATGCTTCTCGTCTCACAGATTGTGCCAATAAAGAATTTGTGGATATTGTGTACAAGGTTGATGCCAACTTTTATCATCATAATTATTTTGGTGTAAATCCATTTTTAGATACTCGTGCATCTGGCTATTATAGAGAAACTAAAGATTTTACAGCAGAAGAGTTGGCAGAATCACTGTCAGTTCAGCAGAATGGGTTGGGTGCAACCTTGGCTTCGTCTAAGTTTATAAATGTTCAATCAATTCAGCGTGTAGAGAACAAGCATACCTATCCATCTATTCTTCTTTCGGAAGCTGTGTTTAACGGCTATAAAAAAGAGCAGCCTTTGACAAATGATATAACAGAAGGATTATGGGAGGAACAAAAGCGAAAGATACGGGATGTTGACTTCAAGGTTTTTGGTGCAGATCTTTTTTGGGTGTTTTCATAAGACAAAATAGCCCATAGAAATACTGTAAATAATTAATATATATCATGCAAGACTACGGATTGGTGTCAATTATTATGCCCGCATGGAATTGTGCTGGTTTTATTTCCGAGTCCATTGTAAGTGTTTTGGCACAGACCTATCAGAACTGGGAACTTCTGATTCAAGATGACTGTTCGAAAGATAACACATTGGAGGTTGTTCGACCTTATATGCAAGAGGACAAGCGCATCAAGTATGAATGCAATCCAAAGAACTCTGGAGCTGCAATAACCCGAAACAATGCTTTGCGTAGGGCAAAGGGCAAGTGGATCGCTTTTCTTGACTCGGATGACTTGTGGCATCGGCAGAAATTGGAGAAGCAGTTGGCGTTTATGGTGGAGAAGAAGTGTCATTTCTCGTATACGGGATATGAAGAGATGAACGAAGAATCAAATGCCACGGGAATAAGTATTTCTGGCCCTAAGCATATAACTAAGTTGGGCATGTATAGCTTTTGTTGGCCTGGGTGTTTGACGGTGATGTATGACAGGGAACATGTCGGATTGCTGCAGATTGCTGACATCAAGAAGAATAACGACTATGCAATGTGGCTAAAGGTGATACAAAAAGCTGACTGCTATTTGTTGGACAAGTGTCTGGCAAAATACAGACGTGGAAGACAGGGGAGTGTATCTACCCATGGTTATGCTACTATGATACGTTGGCATTATAAGCTATGGCGTGAAGCGATGGGAATGAGCATGATCTCAAGTTTGTTTTTGACGGGAATGAACTTGGTGTGTGGTGTGTTTAAGAAACTGCACTATGTGAAGAGTGTCGTTGTGGCCGAGCATGAAAAATCTTGAAGCGGTTCTTTTTGATCTTATCTCTTTCGAATTAGGCGAAAGAGTTGCTCGCCATGTTCCTTGGTCTGTTGATTGGGAATGTCTGTGGAAAATGGCGATTAAACAGGGTGTGTCGTCTATTTGTTTGGATGGATTGCACAGACTTGAAGAGCGGAAAGACGGTCAGGCTGCGATTCCTAAGCCTTTGAAAATGCTATGGATAGCGTCTGTGATGAAACAGGAACGGGCGTATCATGGGCAATGGGAGGCTGCAAAGGCTTTGGCGGAACTATATGGCAAGCACGGGGTTGATACTTATGTGCTGAAAGGGTTTTCGTTGAGCAGGCTTTATCCTATGCCCGAGCATCGTCCTTGCACGGATATGGATTGCTATCTGAATGGTGAGTATGAAGAGGGAAATAGGATAGCAAGAGCGAATGGGCTGACAGTGGATTGTAGCTATTATAAACATTCCAAGATATTGCTTAGGGGATTGACGGTGGAGAATCATCAGTTTCTGTTGCCCATCAAGGGGAGTGGCAAGGCTAAGAGGTTTGAACGTGAGTTGCGGTCATGGATTGACAATGGACGGAATGAGTATATTGGTGACTCGCAGCTGAAAGCTACTTCTCCTTTCTTTGACGTAGTCTATGTGTTGGCTCATGCGCAGGAACATTTCTTGAACGAGGGTATCACTCTTCGCCATATCTGTGATTGGGCAATGGTGCTGAAGGCGCATAGGGACAAAGTGGATTGGAACGAGTGGAAGCGTGTGTGCGAGGTATATGGCATGCTGGCGTTTGGTTATGCCATGAGTCGGTTGGCCTGTAGAATATGTGGCGTAAGTATTCCTTTTGATTGTCCTAAGGATGATGATGCTGACAGGCGTTTGCTCGATGATACGCTATATAGAAAAAATGAAGGTAACGGCAACCGATCTGATATGCAAGTGAGGATTGACTTGGTGAAGAATATGTTGCGCAATAATTGGAAATACCGTTTGTTCTCGGACACTAATCCGCTTATGTTTTGTGGACGACGTGTGTGGGGGTATTTATTTGATAAAGACGTGGATTAACATGATGATTTTTAAAAGACTCTTTGATATTATAGCATCCTTCTGTGGACTGCTTTTGATTTGGTGGATATTCCCCATTATCGCTTTCTTGATTCATAAGAAGATGCCAGGTGGTCCTGCATTCTTCTGCCAGAAGCGTGTGGGCAAGGATGGTAAGCTCTTCACTTGCCATAAGTTTCGCTCCATGACGGTAAAGCATAACGGTTCTACAGTCTCTGTGGCTGGAGATAGCCGTATCACGCCTTTTGGCGCTAAACTCCGTCATTACAAGTTGGACGAGTTGCCTGGTTTGTGGGACGTATTGATAGGGAAGATGTCCTTTGTCGGTCCGCGCCCTGACGTCCCAGGGTATGCAGACAAGTTGCAAGGTGACGACAGGGATGTGTTGAAGCTTCGGCCGGGCATCACGGGTCCTGCTACTCTGAAGTATCGGCTGGAGGACGAAATGATTTCGGAATATGTGGCAAAGAAACAGGCAGAGGGGGATGAACGCTCAATGCAAGAGATCGCAACCGAATACAACGACAACGTGATCTATCCAGACAAAGTGCGTCTGAACTGCTACTACTATCGCCATTACTCGTTTTGGAAGGATATCGAAATGATATTTGCCACGGTGCTGGGATTCAAAGTGAAGTTTGCTGGTGAGGAAGTGTAGGGCGCTTTGGTCCTCTTCGTGCTTTGGCCTCGTTGCAAGGGAGTAGCTGGTGAATAATTTGAGTTTGGTAGGTACATAGGGGGGATCCGCAAGAAAGATGGGGATAAGTACTATCGGGCTATGCTTCCATGTTTCTATGTTGAGAAAACAAGTGAGGTGATGGGGTGCGCTTAGGTTCCCCTTCACCCTAAAAACGATAGTAATTCTTTTTTTTAAAACATATATGCGTAACTGCTTGAAAAATAGCGGGAATGTTATATTGGTGATATATAGCTAATTGCTCCATGACCGAAAAAATTCTCCAACAGGAGTAAGTTTCTCGAAATTTATTTGTACCTTCGCCGTGTCATTCGGACTTTTTTACTATACTTGTTTTCGCAGCACTAAGGTAGGTGAAAAATCCGACATGGCAAAGTCTTTGGCAACTTATTGTTGCTCAGGTACTTATAAAATGCTAGCTTATAGTGCTGCGGAAATTAGATCGTTGAATGTATGTGGAAAGATTCAGAAACAAAGTCTGACTATCTTAATTTCGACTATCTCATAGATGCTGTTGAGAGTATTGCAATGGACGCAAAACTGACTCCATCGACTATAGGTGTTTATGGTGATTGGGGAAGCGGTAAGTCAAGTCTCATGCAGATGGTGGAAGAAAAGATAAAGGCAGAACATAAGGAAGATGCTTGTTGCATTCGATTCAACGGATGGCTGTTTGAGGGATATGAAGATGCAAAAACAGCCTTTTGTGGTTCTATTCTTGACGCACTTCGTACAGAAAAGACGATACCTGCCCAAGTAAAAACAAGAATAACCAAGCTTTTGAAGAAAGTGGACGGAAAGAAAATTCTCATGAAGGGAGGTTCTGTAGCTTTAGATATTCTCTTAACAGGAGGACTTGGGTCTATTACATATCTTACTATTGATGCCGTAACAAATGCGCTGAAAGACAAACTATCCAACGCCAATGCTGACGACATTAAAAATGTATTGAAAGACGTATTGACAGAAAACAAAAATCAATCTACATCTAATCGTAATGACATAAAGGTATTTCAAGAAGAATTTAAGAAGATACTTGACGAGTCAAGGATAGAACACTTAGTGATATTTGTTGACGAATTAGACCGTTGTACTCCAGATACTGTATTGGATATTTTTGCAGCAATGAGATTGTTTTTGTTTGTTGAGAAAACTTCCTTTATCATTGGCGCAGACAGTCGTCTGATAGACTATGCTATAAAATCTCGTTATCAGAATATACCAGGTAACGACCTTGACATCAGTAAGGAGTACCTGGAGAAATTGGTACAATATCCCGTGAATATACCCAAACTTGACGAATTGGAATTGGAGCGCTACCTTACATGTCTGTTGCTTGAAACCGAAATCAGCAATATTGCTGAATGTGTTAAGGGTGAAAATATCTATGATCCTATCAGTCAAGAAAAACTAGTGAATGCCCATAAGGACAAAGAAGAAGAAATCAAAGATGCACTTGCATTATCACATATAATCTCTCCAGTTCTTGCTGCCAAGCTGAACGGAAATCCGAGGCAATGCAAGAGATTCCTCAATACATTGTTCATGCGAATTAGTATGGCAAAAACAAGAAATGTTACCTTAGATAAGAAAGTCTTATCAAAGCTCATGTTGTTGGAATATTTCAAGGATCCTATGTATGCAGAAGTAATGAATCCGGACAACAGAAAAGACTTGCAAGAATTGGAAACAAAGAAGTCTATAGCAAAGACAAATGTCTTTAGCAAATGGAAAGATGACGAATGGATAAAGGACTGGATGGCAATAGATGTTCAACTAAGTAAGGAGGATTTGAAACCATATTATTATTTCTCACGCAGTACGCAAAGAGTAAATCAAGCGATTAATAATCTGTTAAGTCCCAATGCTCAACAATGTTTAAAGTCGTTTTTGGCTAAATCAGATTCAGAAAGAGAAAAAGCGGTGAAACTGTTTAAAACGTTAAGCAATTCAGAATGTATACTAGTGACAGATGCCATATATGATGAAATGCTGAAAACTGAAGAAATAGACATGGAGATTTTCAAATCGTTTATGGCAGTTCTATCATGTGAATCCATGCTTGACCAAGCAGCCAAGCAGATAAAGAAAATACCAGCATCTAAAATTGAGGCAAAAATGTTGCCCCTTATCACTGAATTGAAATCCAAATTATCAATATCACAAGGCAAAGAGGAGATAGAAGATTATATTAAAAAGAACACCAATTTGTCTAACGCAGCGAAAGTAACAGAAGAACTTATGAGATAAAGGTATGGGTACATCAAGCATATATAAAGGACCAAAGAAAACAATATTGTTGCCAGATGATTATTCTGAAGACAACGATTTAAATGACGTTTCCAATTTTCCGTCAGATGAAGAAGCCAATGAACAGCCACAAGAAAAGCCTTACGTGACATGGCAGTCTGCCAAAAGCGGAGTTACAAAGTCTGTTGGAAGTGATTCACGTGCGGTGAGACATGCCATGTCTTCCTATACGAAAGCATTGGGAGGACATAGAAACGCAGCAAAGCAATCTGTTCAGGCAAGGAAAACCACAGCAAGCATCATTTCATTCTTTTCTGGTACCCCATCAGAGGTTAAACATCGTTTAGAGTCAGAAGGAATCTCTTTCGAAGGGAAAACTACAATAGAAATATTCTTTGAGATACGAGATTTACTTGCTCCGATACCGAATACATTAGAAAACAGCTATGTAAATAAGGCTGTAACAGACACCATATCAGAACTTCTGGAGGACGCAAACTTGGAAGCAGAGCAAATAGTGAATCTGTTAAACCAAACACTATTGGAGAAACTTGTCTGTGGTACGGTAAAGAACTATATCTATCAGAAATTCATCAGTCAAGTAACAGCTGGGACTCTCAAAAAGGACAATAGCATTACAGATATTCATCGATTTGAAAAGAATGCTAAGTCATGGATAGAAAGTATTGTAAATAGCGTTATTCCAAAGATGTTGCATAATGGAGCCAACCCACGGAATATAGACAACAAGGTGAAAGCAATCTACGAAGGATGTTATAAAATTATGGAGAATTTCAAATGATGAATACTTTTGTATGTAAACTCTTTGATTCTGACTCTTTTCATGTTAAAGGTGCCACTGTCGTAAATCTTAACGACAACAATCAGTATAATTATACATTTTGGAATCTTTCTAAAAAATTGTATTGCATACCATACACCTTTACGAAAGAGGCTTTGGATTTGTTCTACATTTCGCTCATGGTATTCTATGCAGATAGGTCTGTTCTAAGAAGTTTGCAGTCAGACGGATGGACAAGACATATAGAAGTGTATATGCCAGTGCTAAATGTTGGCAGATGGAATGCAAATTCTGCTTTGTTGAAGGAGATGCTTGATTTTTTAACCGGTGATGATTGGACATTTCATTTTAGGGATAGAATTTGTATTACAGACGATGAGGATAAATATAAGAAATGTAAACACCATTTCAGAAATTCAACTCAGAAGATTGATACAAATGTATTTTGTATGTTGTCTGGAGGTCTCGATTCATTCATAGGAGCAATAGATTTGTTATCCAGCAATGTCAATCCAATATTTGTAGGTAATTACAATGGTGGTAAAGGGGTTAGTGTATACCAAAATAGAGTTATAGATTCACTGCAAAAGCATTTCAAAATCGCACCAGAACGATTCTATCAATTTTATGCAGCCCCAAAAAGCGGCAAGGAAGATACAACAAGGTCTCGTTCCTTATTGTTTTTCTCTCATGCCATATTATTGGCATCTGGTATGAATAAGCCTGTGAAGTTGTATATTCCAGAAAATGGAGTTATCTCTATGAATATACCTTTGACCGAACATCGAATGGGAAGCTTGAGTACTCGTACAACCCATCCGTATTTTATGGGATTGTTGCAGGAATTATTGAAATCATTGGACTTGAAAATCACAATTGTCAATCCATATCAGTTCAAGACTAAGGGAGAAATGATGTTGGAGTGTAAAGATCTTGAATTCTTGAAAAGCAACTATCCACTAACGATGTCATGCTCTCATCCTGATTTGGGGCGTTGGAAAAAAGAAAAAGAATCAAGTCATTGTGGCGTATGTTTGCCATGTACTATAAGGAGGGCTGCTATATTGAAAGCAGGTTTGAACGACAAATCGTTTTATCGTGACCCTAATTATAATGATATAGAGGCAGAAACTAATTTACGCTCATATAAATTGGGGCTAACCCGAAAGAAGAATCCACTTTTTGCGATACAAGAATCGGGACCAATAACACAACATCGAAAAGAATTTGCTGATTTGTATCAAAGAGGATTAGCAGAACTTAAAGGTTTCATTGATACGTTATGACAAAACACTTGCATGACACACATTTCCATTTGGATTTACAGAAAGACAAACGTGGGGAAATAGAAAACATTGCAAAGAATGAAATATACACCATTGCAATGACCAATCTCCCCGATTTGTATCAGAAAGAGGTTTTGTTGTATGGCCAAAAATATATACGCATAGCATTAGGTTTTCACCCTGAACTAATACATGAATACCCCAATAAGATCCCAGTAATGTGGAAGCATTTAGCAGAGGCGAGATACATAGGAGAAGTTGGATTGGATTTTACGGATAAGTCACATGTAAAAGAACAGATTGCGTTCTTTTCAGAGTTGATAGCAAGATGTAAGAATGATAGCAACAAGATAATTTCTATTCATTCGAGAGGTGCGGAGAACGAAATATTAGAAATAATTGGGACAAACTTTAAGTTCACCCCAATACTTCATTGGTACTCTGGTACAATGGGAAATCTGAGAAAAGTTTGCGACAGAGGCTATTATTTCTCCGTAAATTCATCAATGATTAGAACGAAAAGATTTGCACAAATGTTGGAATATATCCCGAACGATAAGGTATTGTTGGAGACAGATAGTCCTTTTACATCAAACAAAATATCACACGTGGAAAGTTTGAACATTGTAAATGATTTTTTGGAATCCCATGGAATTGATAGCTGGGAAAACTTCCTTAAATTGATAGGTGCATAGTAACAACAATTATGGATATATTAAAGCAGAACATATATATAAATAGTAATGTCGGAGCCAATACGATTACAGATTATCAAGGGGAAATAGAAAAGATAAAAGCAATTAAAGATTCTGGCGATATTCCAGATATGATGATGGATTTGAGTCTTGTCAAACTGGATGTTCCTTTGTATAGGATTGTGCAGGATACATTAAATATTCATGTAGGAACAGTACTATCATATATTCCATTCACTAAACAAGACGGTCTGCAATGGCAAAGATGTAAAGAATATTTGATTCAATTGGGTGAGGATGGGGTCTCTTTTGTAACAATTCATTTTACTGCAAATCTTGGTTTACTTGAATTAGCCCAAAACAGAAATATGCCGATGACAAGCAGAGGTGGTGGTATATGTCTTTATGACATGCAACTTAATAGGCGTAAGAAGAATCTATTTCTAGAGCATATTGACGAGATAGTTGATATAGCATTGCAATATGATATAACTATTAGTTTGGGAATAACATTTCGTCCTGGAAACATATTCGATGCTTGTGATGAAGTTCATATAGCAGAAACAAAACAACAGTTAGCTATTTCCAAGTATTTGAAAGGCAAGGGTGTCAAAATTATTGTTGAGAATATTGGACACATACCTATAGATAAGCTGGAGCAACATGCCAAACTATTAAGAAAGTTTGATGCTCCTATAATGCCCCTGGGCCCTATACCTACAGATACTTCTATCGGCCAAGACCATATAAGTGCTGCTATAGGAGCCTCCTTTATGGCATATTGGGGTGTAGCTAATATATTGAATTGCGTGACGAGAAATGAACATTTGACAGCAACAATCGACAAAGACGTGATGATTGAGGCGATAAAAACAATGAAGGTTGTAAAACAGACCATACTGTTGGCACACCATAATAGTGGTGCTATTGCTTTAGAACAACGTGTAGACAAGCAAAAAGAAATGAAACATTCATGTATGATATCAGAGGAACATTGCAATAGATGTATGTCTGTTTGTCCATTAAGAATACTATGATAGAAATAGGACGATTTGGAGATTTCAATGATTCAAGGAAACGAGAGTCTATAGCATTCCCTTCGGCAAATAATATGGATGCTGATACTGTTAAGCTGTATGAGAAATCATTTTCATCCACTTATCCCCAAATATACAAACTGCTAACGGAAACTACAGCTTTCTATGAACAGCATTTTGGGGAAATGATAGTCAAGGTAGCGCGTGAGAAAAGACGGATGGAATTTGAAACACCCAACAGGGTTCTATTAACCAACGAATATGAGTTAGAAAATACTGAAGCACTTAAAAATGGAGAGTATTATTTGTTCAATACACGTGATCGTTTGAGTTGGTTGACAATATTCACCGATGACAAACAGGTTGCCGTTGTTTCTCGCAAACGAGTAATGGAATTATTACAGAATTGTCTGAAAACTGAACTTGGAAGATTAGCATCACAAATAAAGAAGTCGCAAGAAGATTTGGTAGAATATCTTTATGAAAAGTCTGATGGAAAACCATGTTTTATCTCGTGTAATAGTAATGTCAAATCTATAAGAGTTAGCTACTTTGACTCTGTGCTAAGTGAGAAAAATGAGAAAAAATATAAAGGAAATATATGGCTTGAACCAATACAGGAAAAATGTATAACCTATAAGTATAGGACATTGGCGCCCATATCCAATTGTTGGTTTTATGTTAGGGCTCCGAAAGATTTCAATATATCCGTTGGTGTTGATGGAAACGGAAATAATATAGAAAGGCAGTCAAATCAAGACTTTGAAGTGCAATCAATGGTAATCAAAGGTTCTAAGGAACGACAAATAGTAAAATTTAAAATAAATGTAAAAGTGCCTGTTGGCTTAAAATGGTGGTATATAGCTGTATATTGGATATCCATTTTAGCAATAATCTTTGCCTTATTCTTAATAGTTATGTATTGGAAAGTGGGCGATTATACAAATTGTTGGTGGAATGTTGTGATAAGAAATGCAGGAAAAGGATGGTATGCAATTGTGGCAGCATTGATAACAACACGAGGGTGGATGATGCACGAAAATCATGTCTTCAATTTTTTGTCAAAATGCTATACTGCTTTTGCCATACTTCTTTTGGTCGAGGCTTTTGTAATGGCGGGACTTGTCTTTAAGTAAGAGGTGTATATGCTCTATATTGTGAATTTTGACATAAAGGATTTGGCAAGGGCGGAACAGTTTGCTCAGCAGCTCAACGAAGTTGGTGAGACGTTGTTGTTTATGCCCAGATGCTATTTCTTGAAGACGAACGAAAGCGTATCGGGAATGAGTATTTACAATAAGCTGAAATCTGTATTGAAAGATGAGGATTTGTTCGTTCTTGCTCCCGTGAAAGTGGCGGATATGAACGGATGGCTTGCCACTAGTACTGTGACGTGGCTAAGCAATCAAGAATAACACAATTTTTCTTTGTCAAAGCAAGATGATGCCGAATTATTTGCCAGTGTCGAGGAAATAGCGTAAATTTGCGATTTGGACGGGCATTAGTGGCTCGTCAATATGCAATTATGATAGCTGACAAGATAGAATACATCATCATGCTCGTGAAGCTCTTCGCCCGTCGTTTTGAGCTGAGCTATATGCAGACATTTCGCTATGTCTGTCTGCATGAGGGCATAGAGTTTGCGGAGAGGCACTACAATGTTCTTCACACGCTGACGTTTGAGGATCAGGTGGATGCGCTTGCCGCTTATTGTCATAGAAAGGGAGGGTTGTTGGTATGAAGCTGTATCATGGGTCTAATGAATGTGATAGATAAAGATTTTCAATATATGCTGGAGTGTATGGAGCGTGATCTCGCCACTCTTCTCGTCGAAAAGAGAGGGATGACGATTCGTCAAGTTCTCAGTGTGTTGTATGACTCTGAAACTTATCGCTTGCTGCAGAAGCCAAATACGGGACTGTTTTTCCAGTCTCCGCACTATGTGTATTCGTATTTGCAGGAGGAAATAGATAAGGGAAAAATATCCATCAACATCAAAACATGAACAAAGACGCATTCGGTTTCATCTACAACGCCGAAGGTAATTGTTGCGATTTTGTTGTAGATAAGAAAATACAGAACGTTGTGGATGAGCTGAAGGCATTGCCTCATGACGTACTAATCCGCTATCTGACCTATTGGTCGGAGGCCATAGACGGACGCAAATATGTAGTGGAGAGTGACTTCCCGCATGACGAATGGTACGCGGTCTGTTGTGACTATGCAGCCAGCGAGACGGATGAAGAACGGTATAGGCATGCCAAGTATATGGCAGAGACTCTTGGACACATGCTGCAGGACATCAAGTGTTATCATCCCAACAAGTATCCTGCTGCTATGCGCACGGTGAAGTCGTGGAAGAAGTACAGTTTTATAGGGTTCAATCCTACTATGCGTGAGGAGATTGACAAGGTTTGGAAAGAACCGGACACGTGGAATGATGGCAAGAAGGCTGCTTTGGCATATAGTCCATTGCTTGAAGTCTTTATGAAGCAATATGAAGAGGGCAAGCTAGAAGAAGCGGCGGGAAATGCTTTCTATCTTCTTGAACGGTTTGCAAGGCTGTGCTGCAAGAATCCTGATTACTTTGGACCGGACAGAGAGTGCCATTGTTCGTTTTATGAGTTTCTGTTGGAGGCTGTGTGTCATATTCTGACGCTCGTTATGATAGACAAACGTACGGAGCAACAATACAATCATGCTATGGTTTGGCATATTGGCACAATCAATATGCTGTATGGGCAAATCTTTCAGTCTTCATATACATGTTTTGAGGACTTTCTATATGGGGATACTGAGAGGGACACGTTTGCATTAGCGTACGACTGTCTGGTAGAGGGACTATCGACAAAAACTGAGGAGTAAGTATTTGATGAAAGCCGTTTGGTTCGACAGAAAAAAAGCTTGCGTCTTTGCGCCGAATTTCAAATAATTCTTCTAAAGGAGTTTTTTCTCTGATTTTATTTGTATCTTTGCAATCGTCAAGTTTTTAATATGTTTTCTAATGGCAACGCTTGGATAGGTGAGATTTCTGACATGGAGCGGACATGATCTTGGTGCTCGGCTGCAGGGAAAATCGCTATGTTGTGGTGTTGTGGAAGATAGGTGTAAAGATGTATATATCAAGAGTAAAGCTATATAACTGGAAGAATTTTCGGGAGTGTGATGTTCGGCTTTCCGAGCGTTGCTTCGTTGTCGGGGCGAATGCGACGGGTAAATCGAACTTCTTGGATGTTTTCCGTTTCTTGCGTGATATCGTAAAGGAGGGGGGAGGACTTCAGGCTGCCGTGAATGTTCGTGGCGGATTGAAGAAAATAAGATGTTTGGCTGCGAGACAGAAAACGGAGGTATGCATCGAGGTGGATATTTCTGAGAATGGCAAAAAGGACCCTAAGTGGAGATATTCATTGGAGATGGTCAATACGGGTGGTGGCATCCAGACTTTGGCGGCTTTGGTGAACCGTGAGGAGGTGTACAATTATGAATCCAAGGAAATGGTCTTGTTGCGAGACAGTTCATACCAAGGTGATGATTCGGAAACAAAGAAATATACTCATCTGGAGCAACCGACGGTCAATGCAAAGTTTAGGGAGATCAAGGAGGTCTTTCAAACAACAGAATACTTGAATGTGATACCTCAGTTTGTCAGGGACGCAGACTCGTTTATGTTGACCACGGGAAAGGAGGATTATTACGGACGTAACTTCATGAGGCGTTTGGCTTTGCTGAATGGTAAAACTCGTGATAAGTATTTTAAAATCATCAACGAGGTGCTGCTTATTGCTGTTCCGCAGCTGGAGAACTTGTCGTTCGTGAAGGATGAAAAGGGTGTGCCTCATATTGAGGCCAAGTATCAGCATTGGCGGGCAAAAGGAAGTAAGCAAAACGAGCAAATGTTCTCTGACGGTACTATCCGCCTCATTGGCTTTTTGTTCGCAATGCTTGATGGTACTGGGATCATTCTTTTGGAAGAGCCGGAAACGAATCTGCATGCAGCGATCGTTTCTGCTATACCAGAATTTGTGGCCAAGATTCAGCGCAACAAAAAAAGACAGGTGATCATAACTACGCACAGTTATGAGATATTGTCCAATCCGGGTATTAGGGCTGAAGAACTCGTGACGCTAAGACCTTCTGCCGAGGGTACTGTCGTGGAAAACGGATGCGAGGACAGGGTTGTCACGGCAATGCTCGACGCTGGCCTTAGTGCAGCCGACGCGGCAATGGCAGAAACAAAAGTTGCGAATGTTGACGACCTGGGTAATGTGGAACTTTAAACTGGCATAGGCTATGAAAGAGGTTTATGTTGTTGGCGAGGATCCTGTTACCAAGGAGATCGTTTCTCGAATTATTAGGGATTATGCGCCAAATTTGTACATAAAGGGGTATTAGCCAGCGCGAGGCGGTGAAATTAAAAAGAAAATGGAGAATTTTAACACCTTTTCGTTGTCTTATCCGGTTGTTCTCTTGTCGGACATGGATGCGGATGATTGCGCTCCGATGGCAAAAGATAATCTTACGAAAGGGATGTCTTCACAAAACAGTGGCTTCATAATCAACATAGCTGTGGATGAGGCGGAAGCTTGGTTGTTTGCTGACATCAAGGGATTCGCAAAGTATTTGGGAGTTGCGGAAGAGCACATGCCTCACCCCTCTGAGCAGAAATTTGGTGGACCTAAAAAGCGTATGGAAATGGAGATTCCCTTGAAAGCGTCTTATTTTTTGACGCATAAGGTCATTGTGGAGTCAAATAAGAAGGACTTGAAGGAACAAATTCATGCTCCTGGAAAAGCGTGTAAGGGTCCAGAATACAATCCTGCATTATTGCCTTTTATTAAAAATGATTGGAATATAGAGGAAGCGCGTAAAAACTCGTATAGTCTTGACGGTATGATCAAGCGGGTGAGCGCACTTTGACCTCAATGATCTTTATCCCCATCCGAGTGGCGGCGTAGCGCAGAGCGATACTGCGATGGGGAACTATTCAATTCTTTTTTTATTTTTTTGATCCTTGGTGTTTTCCGCCAAGTCGGTATGTCATCCTTGCAGCATGTGGGGGTGGCTATTATGGCGTGATGGTATGGGGCTGAGGACGCATGGTATTGAATCATCATTTGTACTAAAAATATTATTTCAACTATGGAAAGAAAAACGATTTATCTTTGTCTTGCCCACATGAGTGAGGCGGGTTTGGAACAGAAATATGTGAAGGAGGCGTTTGACACCAACTGGGTGGTGCCGATGGGCCCGAACGTGAATGCCTTCGAGGCGGACCTGGAGGCGTTTGTCAACAGCGGGAAGGATGGCGCCGCGGATCTGGACAGAAAGGTGGTGTGTCTCTCGGCTGGCACGGCTGCCGTCCACCTGGCGTTGATAGGCTGTGGTGTGAAGGCTGGCGACGAGGTGCTGGTGCAGAGCTTCACGTTCTGTGCCTCCTCTCACCCGATCACGTATCTCGGGGCCAAGCCGGTGTTTGTGGGTTCGGAGGAGGAGACGTGGAACATGGATCCGACCTTGCTGGAGCGGGCGATCCTCGACCGCAAGGAGAAGACGGGCCGCCTGCCGAAGGCGATTGTGCCCGTGGCGCTTTATGGCATGCCTTACCGTATCGACGAGATTATGGCGATAGCGGAGAAGTATGGCATTCCCGTGGTGGAGGATGCTGCCGAGGGTATGGGATCGCGCTTTGACGGCCGGGTACTGGGCACGTTTGGCCGGTATGGCGTGCTCTCGTTCAACGGCAACAAGATGATTACTACCTCGGGTGGCGGCGCGCTGGTCTGTCGCAATGCGGAGGAGGCCAACGAGGTGATGTGGTATGCTACGCAGGCGCGGGATGCTTATCCTTACTACCAGCATACGGCGATTGGCTACAACTATCGCATGTCGAACGTCTGTGCGGGAATTGGCCGTGGACAGATGACGGTGCTGGACGACCACATTGATCACCACAAGCATGTGCAGGGACTCTACGAGGAGCTGCTGGCGGAGGTGCCGGGCGTGCATATTCATCGGCAGCCGGCGGATCCTCGCTATGACGCCAACTTCTGGCTTTGTGCTGCGACGCTGGATGAGGACGTGAGGATCCAGGGGCAGGAGAATGCTTACAAGGAGGTGGTGAAGACGGCCGTGGGTGGTGCCGCGGGTGTGATCCATGCCGTGGACACGGCTGTGACGGACTGCCAGCCCAATGAGAATATCGAGGCGCTGCGCGTGTTTATGCTCTCGAAGCGGGTGGAGTGTCGTCCGCTGTGGAAGCCAATGCATAAGCAGCCGGTCTATGAGGGTGCGCCGATCTATACCAACGGTATCGAGGAGCAGCTCTTCAAGGTGGGTTTCTGTCTGCCTGCGGGTCCCTGTGTGACGGACGATGACGTCCGCTATATCGTGGACTGCATCAAAGAGGCGATCGTGCAGTAGCTTGAGGTGTAGAATGGTTGCGAAAGGTTGAGTCAAGCAACCTCAGATTATTTTGTTCAGATGGCTGATGCTGAATGGGGTAAAATGTGGAATGCGGGAACCTTGAACGAAGAACGAATCGAGAGTTTTTGTTGCTGAATAATTTGCATGTGTCGGGAAAATGCCGTAATTTTGCGAGCACTTAGATCCTCTAATGGAGCGTGTGGATAGGTTATGACGAAAATGTATAGCAAGCAACGACTTGAAAAGGTGGTTATCAAAGGTTATAAATCAATAAGCTTTGATAACCCTGTGACCCTTTCTCTTGGTTCTGTTAATCTATTGCTTGGGGCTAACGGTGCTGGGAAGAGTAATATAGTCAGCTTCTTCAAGATGCTGAATTATATGATGAGCAAGTCGTTTGCGCGCTATGTAGAGACGGTCGGTACTGCAAACTCTTTGTTGCACTACGGTTCAAAGCGGACGCCTGGCATGGAGGGCACTTTGACTTTTTCAGATGGGAAGTCAGAAGATATATATCACTTCAGGCTCTCTAATGCTGCCCCTGATCGCTTGATCGTAACCGAGGAGACCATACGTTGGCACAGACAAGGCGAAGATAAACCTTATGAGGTGATATTGGAACCTGTGTTTAAGGAGTCTGCATTGGTTGACTGTCCAGATTCTGTGGCTAAGTCAATTTACGGGATGTTGTCAAACTGCAAGGTCTATCAGTTTCATGACTCTTCTGCTGCAGGCCCTTTGCGTCAGGCTTGCCCTGTAGTGACTTCTAACTACTTGCAGGCTCATGGAAACAATTTGCCCAGCTTCCTCTATTTCTTGCGCGAGAATCATAAGGACTCGTACGATCGTATCGTCAGTTATGTGAAAGATGTTGTGCCGCAGTTTGAGGACTTCTATTTGGAGCCAGTGGGCAGCACCATCTCGCTCAGGTGGATTGATAATTCTGCCACCGATTATGTGTTTAATGCTCATCAGTTCTCTGACGGTTCTATTCGTTTTATAGCTTTAGCAACTCTCTTGTTGCAATCGAAAGAAACGAAGCCCAATGTCATTATTTTGGACGAACCAGAGTTAGGCCTTCATCCTTATGCCGTGGCACAATTGGCTCAAATGGTAAAGGATGCGGCGGTCCATTCTCAGATAATTATAGCGTCGCAGAGTAAGGACTTGGTGGATTGCTTTGATATAGGCAATGTGTCGGTTGTTGAAATGGATGAGGAAGGACTGTGTACAACAGTGAAAACTTTGGACGAGGGGGATTATAAGCTATGGCTCGAACGTTATGCCATCAGCGAGCTGTGGGACAAGAACATCATTGGAGGACGACCAGTATGAGGGCTGTAATAATTCATGTGCTTTGTGAGGGACAAACGGAGCAAGGGTTTGTGGAGGAAGTGCTCAAGCCGTATTTGATAGAGCAAGGTGTTAGTTCCGTGAAGAGCGTCCTTGTGACTACTAATAAGAAGAAAAATGCCCGTGGAGGATTGGTGGCCTACCAGCATGCATTCGATGACTTGTCTATCTTGATGAAGTCTAATAGTGATGGTGAGTATGAGAAGCATGTCTTTACGACCATGTTCGACTTGTATGCGTTGCCCAATGATTTTCCAGGATATTCGGAGGCGAATTCCATAGGCGATAGATACGAAAGGGTCTTGTCATTTGAGAAGGCGTTTTCCAAGGCTGTTGCGTCTGAAAGGTTTATCCCGTACATACAGTTGCATGAGTACGAGGCTCTTGTCTTTTGTGGTTTGGATTATTTGCTGCAGATGTACAAGGGGTGTGAGAAAAACAATCTAACTCGCTCTAAATTGGACTTTGATTGAAAATCAAGAAGTTGGGCGTTTGCCTATATTATATAGGTAACAATATGGAAACGAGCGACCTTCTGCTCGTTTCTGTATTTTGCAATATGCAAAGAACGCCTCAATTCGGGGACAAAGATACGACAATTTTCTAAATATCCCATAACTATCAAGGAGAAATTTACGGAATTTAGAACTTTTTGAGTTAAATCTGATGCTTACCAACAATATGTATTCAAAAACAAACAGCAGTATTCGGATATAGCTTATCCGAATACCTGCTGCCATAACGTTTTGTTGCTGACGATGATTCTGACATCGGCTTTCATGTACTGTTGCAATATTGGGGTATTTTGTCCCTGTGTGCTCACAGTGGCTATAGCCATAAAATAGTTGCCATCTTCTCTATGTATGAGTTTGGCATTATGGCTTATGATGTTGCAGTTATAAGAAGCATCGTCGTTGCCCTCGAAAAAAACATGAGCCGTCCTTGGCTCATTGAAAAGATACAAATACTTGTATGGCACAAACACTTGCACTGTTCCTTGATTGATTACCTCACCATTAGCCTCTATAGATATAGGATAAGGTATCTTGTAGAAAGCAACTGCGAGGGCGAGGACTATAATCGTAATAACAACTGTCCCCAAGCAGACTAGGCGAGGAGGAACTTTGCCTATCACGTTCCTCACCTTCTCGCTTCTCAACTCGATATTATCTGATTCTTTTTCATTCTGTTCCATATCAAAAGCATTTTAGTTTCCCAATTCCAACTGATTCTTCACAAGATTATAGTATGCCCCTCGCTTGGCGGTCAAAGTCTCATGGTTACCTACCTCAACCACCTTTCCATGGTCGATGACTACGATTTGGTCGGCATTCTTCACCGTGCTTAGGCGATGAGCCACAATCACAACTGTCTTGCCCTTGTAGAACTTATCCAAGTTCTCCACGATGCTTCTCTCATTGTTGGCATCGAGCGAGTTGGTCGCCTCGTCCAGAAAGATATAGTCTGGATTCTTATAAACAGCTCTTGCTATCAAGATGCGTTGTTTCTGTCCCTGGCTCAGTCCCACGCCATCACGTCCAATCTTGGTGTTGAACTTCAGAGGCAAAGCCATCACATATTCCTTAATACAAGCTATCTCTGCTGCTTTCAACAATCGTTTCTTGTCTATGTCGCCATCATCAACGGCTATGTTTCGTGCGATACTCTCCGAGAAGATAACACCATCCTGCATGACAACACCACATTGTCTGCGCCACCATTTCTTTTTGAGCTTGTTGATGTCGGTGTTACCAATGTTGATTTGTCCTTCCAAGACAGGATAGTAACCAAGCATCAAACGGATGAGGGTGGTCTTTCCACTGCCAGAAGCACCAACAATAGCTGTCACCTTACCTTGCGGAATGTGAATATTCACATCGTCTATGGTCTTACGCAAAGCATGTGGGTCGTACTTGAACATGATGTTCTTGATGTCAATTCCCTCACTCTTGTCCTCGATGGAAGTTAGCAAGCCTTCCTTTCCGTTCTCATCATCCATCTGGTGAATCTCGTTGATACGCTCCAAGCTAATCTTCACATCTTGCAGAGAATAGAAGAAGTTCATCAGTTGCTCTACAGGTGAGTTGAGCTGTCCGATGATGTATTGCACGGCAAGCATCATACCGAGTGTCATTTGCCCATGAATCACGGCGGTTGCTGCTACAACCGTAATAATGATGTTCTTCACCTCGTTGATGAAGATACTTCCAGCCTCCTGTGTCTGTTGAAGTTTGAGCGATTTCATCTGTACACCAAACAAGTCCGCTTGCGTGTCCTCCCATTCCCATCTTCTGCGCTGTTCACAATCCTGCAACTTGATTTCCTGCATGGAGGTGATAAACTCATAAGTCTTGTTATTATTGATGGCTTGCTGCTCAAACAACTCATAATCAAGCACCTTCCTTCGTTTCAAGAACAAGGTCATCCAGACACCATAAAGGATGCTCCCCAAAAAGAAGATGGCAAACACTAATTTGTTATAGAAGAACAGCACCACCGAGAAAACCACGAAGGTAAGCATGGCAAAGGTGATGTTGAGTGTCTGCTGTGTTAGGAAATTATTCACACGGCTATGATCGTTCATCCTCTGCATCAAGTCGCCCATGAGCTTCGTGTCAAAGAAAGACATCGGTAGCTTTAAGAGCTTGATAAAAAAGTCACTAACCAATGAAATGTTAATACGCAGAGAAATGTGAAGCAAAAGCCATCTGCGGATAAAGTCGATTGCCGTTCTGCTGATTGTAAGCATCAACTGTCCCAACAATATAAGCCAGACAAAGCCGATGTTTTGGTTCTTGATGCCGACATCCACGATTGATTGGGTAAGGAATGGCAGAACTAGTTGCAAGAGACTTCCAACTAACAAGCCTAAGATGATTTGTCCGAAATACTTGCGGTATTTCTTCACATATCCAAAGAGAAATCGGAAAGAACGCTTTTCCTTGATATTCTCTTCACCATCCATCTTATAGGTAAAGAATGTAGGAGTAGTTTCCAAGAACATAGCAATGCCCTTGTCCTCACCATTGGAGTTCGTGCTTATCCAATGTTGCTTGAACTCCTCTAACGTATAAACAACCAATCCCTTCCCTGGGTCTGCTACATAGAAGTTCTTTCCTTTCTTGACTTTATACAAGACAACAAAGTGATTTTGGTTCCAATGAAGGATACAAGGCAAAGGGACTTCACCTAGTACCATAGTTGTAGCTCTAGCGCATGTAGTATGCAAGCCAAGTGTATTTGCAGCTTCATTGATACCTAACAGAGAAACTCCTTCCGTTGTAGCAAAACAAAGTTTCGCCAGAGAATCCAAAGAGTATTCTCTGCCGAAATATTTGCATACCATTTGCAAGCAGGCTATGCCACATTGCATGGAATCATGTTGACGAAAAACGAAAAATTTCTTCATATTTATTTTTTTTGACAACATCATAAGAAATTAGCCAGAGTGCTTAATTCTAAATAGCTTTATCTTAAGATGGAGATACCCTCTTCTGTGCTATCCAAAACTTTGCCAAGCTTATGCTTCTTGTCTGCGTTTTTACGGAAAGTATATCTCAGAATCGCCCAAGGACGGAATTTCTTGTCTTTGTAATGATTCTCTGTCACGGAATGGAAAGAGCCATCTATGGTGGTCGTCTTGCTTTGGTATTCCCCAGTGATATGCTGTAGGCATATGCCAATGTAAAAGTCGGGTGTGATATTGTAATTCACTTGGAGGTTGGCAACGGAAAGTCGCATGTATTTTGTGCAAGCCAAGGCCGTGTAATCTCTTGAATTGTAATCTACATCGCCATAGAAAGAATAATCCTTCACGTGCGCATTGAAGCCGAATGAGGCATAGGCGGAGTTCTTGGCATTTTGCCCCGTGAAATAGCTGGCCTTCCAGCCGCCACCTGCATAGACTCGCCCCCACTTGAAACGATAACTCAAGTCGGTTCCTGCTGAAGTTTGGGCAAAATGACCAGTGTTGGCGTAAGTGCTATAATAGACACCACCTTTGGAGTAGCCTTCATTTTCTATCATGTCACTTATGTATTTGTAATCGACTGTTGGCGTAAGATACAGCTTCCCTACATTCAACGTATAAGACACGGAAGCATACTGGGTCATTTGAGGCTTGAGCTCAGGGTTGCCGATGCTGACCAGCAAGGAGTCGGTTGACGTGTTGTAGGGATTGATATATGCCACATTGGGGGATGTGTTCGTGAGCCTGTAGCTCAAACGCACGGAGCTGTGGCTGTTGACGACCCACGTCGTGCTCACATTGCCTCTCGGACGAAAATAGCAGTAACTCACTTCGCCAGCCTTTGCCCATATCCCCTCTAGCCCTATGGATGCATTATAGCGCAGGAACTTGCAAGAGCCACCATATCCAACATACATGTATTGATTGTAATTATGGTGTTTGAAAAGTGGATTCTTACCCATCAAGTTGTTGATTTCATCCATGACAAGCGTACTTCGGCTTCCTGCTATCAACGAACCGTTGTTGGCGAATTCCTTGGAGTAGTCTATGTTGAAACTTCCTGAATGGCGCTTGTTGTCGTAACGGGTATCGTCCTCGTCAAGTTGCTCGTCATAAAAATCCCTACGATTGGCGGTATATTTGTTTTTGTTGAAATTATAGGCCAAGCGCAATTCCAATTCGCTGTTTTTCGTAAACGTATGTTTGTAATACAGACTTGTGGTAAGAATGTTGCTTCTGTTCTTGTCGAGGGAATTGAAGCCATATGCCTGTGAAATATCCGTTTTATAGAATCCACGCGCCGAGCCATTTTCCTTCGTGGCATGATATGAATCATAGATTTGGGCGGCAAAATAATCTCTTGCCGTCATTTGGTACTTCAACAGCAATTCGCCTATCCATTTGCTGCCATCATTGCGAGTTGACAGATTGTAACTCTGCTTGTAACCAGTGTTCTCACGGTTCACGAGCGATTCCACGTCGTCATGATATTTGTAGTGGTAAGCAGCCCTGCCATAAAGGCTCACCTTATGATTTCCCACCTCAAAATATCCCACGCCAAAACCATTGTCAAGCGGGATTTCATGGCGTGTCGCCCCTTCAAGCCATAAATATGGCTTGGTCTGTTTTTTTAGTTTTATGTTCAAAATGCTCGTCACGCCTTCTTGCAAATATCGGGCAGAAACAGAGTTTACGACTTCCACGGATTCAATGTCGGCTGGGGAAATCGGACCGATGCCAGAATTGACCATGTTGCCATTGATGAGAATTAGGGGAGTTTCTCCATTTAGCATTTTCACCGACGAGGTGTTGGCGTCGGATATGATGGTAGGAATCTCTTGTAAAGCCATAAAGGGATTGTTCATCTTCTTGGCATCTGCCGACAGATAGAACACCTCGCCATTGGCAGTCCTCCTTACTATCTGGCTACGGTCTGCTACTACTGTCACCTCGTCCAATATTTTCGTTTCTTCCTCCAGTTTATATATGCGTTTAGTCGTTTCAGTTATGCAGAGAGAGTCACAAAACGTTTGATAGCCAAGACATGTCACCTCTACAGCATAATTTCCATCGGGAACATTGCTCAAGGAAAAATGCCCTTTCTTGTCTGAAGAGGTTGTCTTAAAAATCTTTCCGTCTTGTATGAGCAACACATATCCATTTGCTATCCCCACCTTGCCGTTCATAGAGACAATGTCTCCATGAAATACGTTCTGGGCATAAGCAAACGCAAAGTTAGCAAGCGCAATCAATAGTATAATACTTCTATTTATATAGCTCATTTTTAAGAATGTTATACTTAAACAAATACATCAGATACTCTTTTTGAGTAAGATTACAAGCGTCGAAAGTGCAAATTTTGTCTTTATTTACCAATAATTGCCTATTACATATGCCTAAACAAGCTGGAAACCATTTGCAAGTTTTGCAATAGCTTGGTTGCATATCTGAATACCAACTTTTCATTTTTTCTTCATTCCAATGGATTTTACCAGAAATCATATCAAGTTTTCCCAATGCGTTTTCGTCGTTAAATTTAGAAATTGTTGTGCATTTGAAAATTTTCCCATCATAATTAAATAGAACTTGATTTTTTCTTTCTGCAAAACAAACGCAACCCTTGGGCATGAAATAATAATCTACAAGAAATTTTCTCTCTAAAAAAGTTTGGATAGCATTTTTTAGAGCTTCTGTATTTACTTTTTCAGTTTTTAGCTGCCATACTTTCTTTATTATGACATACGTTTTTCTACGATCTAAGAAATCTATATCGTCAATTATTTCTTCTATATCTCGTAAAGTTCTATTATCAAAATTTACTCTAACAGCTACCCAACGCTTACCTATCTTCTCATTAATTTCTTTTAGAGTCTTGATGGTTTTTGCATAGGTATCCATTCCTGTTATTTTATCAACTTTAATTTTGTTATGGCTACTATGCCCCCCATCCAAAGTTATCTGAAAATGGCATCTAAACTGCTTAAGATAATTTATTTGCTCAGATGTAATAAGAGTGGAGTTTGTTGTAAAATCTGCTATTAACTCTATACTTCTTTCAGAACAAAATACATTTGAATAATCAAGCAATTGTTTTATCCCGTCAAAATACAAAAATGGTTCTCCACCAAAAAAAGACAATTTTAATGTCTTAAATTTAGTTGTTTCATAATGTAAATATATGTTCTTTTTAATAGCTTCTATAACACCAGAGCTTAGCTTGCTACCTACAATTCTATTTTCATAGCAATACCAACAACTAAGATTGCAATCTAACGTTGTGTTTACAACGACATTATACAATCTATCGCTATTAACCATTTTTTCCTTCCCAACAAGAATATTTCCACATTCGTCAATAGTATCGTCAATGATAAATTTATTCTCTACAAGTTTATCATACAGTTTGGGATTCCTTGCTTTTATAACTTCTACATTTTGGACGTTTTCTTCAAAAAGTTTATGGCATGCTTCATTTAATAATAAAAAACAATTGCTAACCGAACAATAATGAAGAAATTGGTGTGGAAGAATTTCTTCATAAAATTGGTATTGGGAATTTTTCATATATATATAATTCTTATAGTAAGCGTTGCCCACTGATGGTGAGCAACGCTTTTGTTAATAATACAATTTCAGTGCGAAATATGATCTTCTATAGACACATTGCATCTACCTGACCCATTGTTGGTGCCAGAACATTTTCCACTGTCATTGTTTGTACCCGAACAAGTACCATCTGCATTATTGGTCGTAGATGCTTCTTGTCCAACACTTCCACCTGCAACAAGAAGCATTTCTTCTTTTTGCAATGCATCTACCATGGACTTGGGTAGAGACATAAATTGCGAATTTCTTTCCATAATACCCTGTTTATGAAAGTTAATACTTAATTTACGAAAGAGTTGACATAATATATCACTCTTTTATGCTGGCAAATATATAGCGATTTTTTGAAGTTTCCAAGAAAAGCGCTCTATATTTTTAAGAATTTATACATAATTAACAGTACCAAGAGCGTTTTGTCAGAAAAACAGCAATCTTTTCGATAAAAAAAACATAATTCAAATGGGAATACTTTCTTTTTGCTATTTTCGTATGTCAAACTTAATAAAATTAATGAGTGCGAATAGAATCCTCATAAGCAGTAACACGATTTCTTACATTGTTGATAATATCTTCATCTCGTTGCACATTGAAATGCTTTTCGATGTAGCGAATATTCGGGTCATCAGATGGAAGCACCATCTTCAATGCTCGATACTTCAACTCTGCCTCCTCCCAATCTTGATACTTTCGCCATTGGGTGAGATTGCCCCAAATGGAGATAACAAGAGATAAGACCAAGCCACCAATGAAAAGAAGAACTTTCTTTGAGGTTGGCTCGAAGCGATGGGTTACAACCTTCTTTTGAGGTGAATTGTTCAACACTTCAAGTTTGTCCTGCAATACCTTCGAGAAAACATCATTCTCTTGTCTCATCTGCTTGACTGCATCAACCAAGAACTTGCTTCGCTGCTCATTTTTGCCAAGTTCAACCTTAATAAGGTCAGCAAAAACGACAATGGCATCTCTTAATTTGGATATTTTACCTCTGACTTCCTCTTCTTTGATAAACATCGCATTGATTGACTTATCCAACTTGGTTATGTCATTACTTGCAGGAACGGTTTCCGCTCCTGCGTTCTTTGTGGAGTCAGAAAGTTCATCGACTTTCTGCTCCAATCTCTCAACTGTGCCGTAGATGGCTTCCAATAGTTCTTCTTTCATCTTTCTTTTGTTGTTTGAATGGTTTGTAACTTGCATCAAAGGCTAAAGCCTCTTCTGCGTTTCTTCTTTTTCTTCTTGGATGATTCGTCCTCTGGGAAAGACTCAAAGGTCTGAGCGTTGGCAGAAGCAAAAAGTCCAATGGAAGAAATGCCGTCCCAAGGGTCTTGGCTGCTATTTGACATGGATGGCTCATGGTTGCTCTTGTGATAGCCTTGCTCGTATTGCAGAGTAGAGTTGGATTTTGGTGATACATGGTTCTCCATTCCCTCAAACCTTGCATTCAGCTTGCCAAAGCTATAGCCTCGGCTAATCTGCGTACCCTTGAAGTTGTATCCGTCCTTACAGAATCGGATACCTTGTACCTTGGTTCTCTCCTTGTCCTTATAGACAAGCTCCAAGCGAACACCTCGTTTTGCAAGTTCATTCTTGAACTTCTGCCAACTATCTGCGACTTCCAATGCATCCTTGACGGCATTGTGAATCTCATATTTCGCTCGCTCGGCATTGCGTAATTTGCGAGTGTTAGTTTTGCTCTTGTCCGTTCCATAAGTCAGTCCATACTTGGATTTTAGAGCCTTGGTCACCTGCTCATTACGCCTGTAATCATTCCTGTCTGATATGAGTTTGCCCTCATTATTGATGCGGTTATATACGATATGACAATGTGGATTGTCCGTGTTGTGATGCCTTACGATGATGAATTGGGTTTTGGTGATGCCCATCATCTGCATGTATTCAAGGGCTATCTTAGCCATGAACTCATCCGTCAAACGTGGCTTGTCCTCGGGTTTGAAGCTCAATGCAATGTGTCCCACAGGCTTCTTAATCCTTGGATTTAGCTGCCTCTGTAGCTCGAAACTTTGCGTTATCTCGGCATTCGTGCCGAGTAACACACCATCCGAGGCGATGATTTTCGCCTCGTCCTTGCCTGTAACATAGCGGATGCAACCACCAAATGAGCTGCCCTTCTTTAGCTTGCCTATCATGTGGTATCCTCCTTTCTGCCCATACTGCTTGGCTTCGGTTTATAACTTGCTTGGCGATACTCGCCAAGGATTTCTTTCAATCTTCTCAACAAGTCCACCACATATACATGGGTTTCATGGAAACCTCTCTGATGCGACAGCTTGGTAAGTTGGTTGAGGTTGTTCGCCATACCGATGAGATTCTTGGCAATGGCTACCGTCTCAGTGTTGTGTCCACTGACCACCTCGCCGTTCAAGGCGGACTCACGGATGTACTCCGCCAACTTGCGGTTGGCTTTTCTCGCCCTCTGTCTCAATGCCTCGTAGCTTGGTTTCGAGAATTTCACCGTGACAGACTTCGACAACTTGCGAACCCTGCCTGTGGGCGGTCTTCCGCCCTTTTTCTTGTCCTGTTCATGTATGCTTGTCATTCGATATACTGTTTACAGTTGGTACACTCACTTTCTGCGAC
>OGFM01000309.1_pt1 | contig 43209 bp, 31 predicted proteins | sample 1570871 | NCBI WGS metagenome assembly OGFM01 (sample SAMEA2581957, study PRJEB24529) | metagenome | biome: Human gut stool | place: China | collected 2011
GCACGAATAGCGCAGCAAGACGCATAGGGGGGTGGAAGTGTGTCGCCATGGGCCATGCTTTTCCAACCCCTTTCCTTTTACAATAGATCACACATTCATCTCACTTATTTATTTTTATCTCTTAGAAATTTATGAAAAGAACCATCACCCTCCTCCTTCTCTTCTTCGCGCTCCTCTCCGTCAGCGCGAAGGTGAAGATCACCCGTATCGACCCCACCGACTGGTATGTGGGGATGAAAGACCCCACGCTCCAGCTCATGGTCTATGGCGAGGGCATACGCGACGCCGAGGTCTCGACCGACTACCCTCATGCGCGTATCGACTCCCTCGTGCGCCTCGACTCGCCCAACTATCTGCTCGTCTATATGAATCTCGAGGGCGCTCAGCCTGGCGAGATGCGCCTCCAGTTTAAGCTCAACGGCAGCAAGCTGACGGAGCGCTACGTGCTCCACGCCCGCGCCAAGGCTGCCGAGGACCACAAGGGCTTTTCTCAGGCTGACGTGCTCTATCTCCTCATGCCCGACCGCTTTGCCAATGGCGACACGGGCAATGATGTCGTCAAGGGCATGCGCGACGGCCTCTGCGACCGCTCGCAGCCCTCTCTGCGCCACGGAGGCGACCTTGCCGGCATCTCCCGCCACCTCGACTACTTCACCGACCTGGGCGTCACGGCCCTGTGGTTCACGCCCATCCTCGAAAACGACGCGCCCTCCTTCGAGCAGAAGTCGAGCTCCTACCACGGCTATGCCACGACCGACTACTACCGCGTCGATCCGCGCTTCGGTACCAATGCCGACTATTGCGCCTTGATCCGCGACTGCCACGAGCGCGGACTGAAGGTCGTCATGGACATGATCTTCAACCATTGCAGCAGTTACCATCCCTGGCAGCAGGACAGCCCGTCCCGTGACTGGTTCAACCATCCCGGCTATGGCCTCCAGACCAGCTATAAGCTCACGCCCGTCCTCGACCCCTACGCCGCCGACGTCGACCGCGAGGAGACTACCGACGGATGGTTTGTCGCCTCCATGCCCGACCTCAACCAGCGCAACCCCCACGTCATGCGCTACCTCGTCCAGAACAGTATCTGGTGGATCGAGACGGCCTCCATCGACGGCATCCGCATGGACACCTATCCCTACGCCGACCGCAAGGCCATGGCGGCCTGGATGAAGGCCATCGACACGGAGTATCCCTATTTCAATAGCGTGGGCGAGACCTGGGTGACGGAGCCGGCCTATACCGCGGCCTGGCAGAAGGACTCGCGCCTCAGCACGGAGAACAGTTATCTCAAGACGGTCATGGACTTCGCCTTCTTCGACCGCCTCACGCTGGCTCGCGACGAGGAGACCGACGACTGGTGGAAGGGCTTCAACCGCATCTACAACGTCCTCTGCTACGACTACCTCTACGCCAATCCGTCGAGCGTGCTCGCCTTCATCGAAAATCACGATACCGACCGCTTCCTGGGCGAGGGACGCGACACCACGGCCCTCAAGCAGGCGCTCGCCCTGCTGCTGACGATGAACCGCATCCCGCAGCTCTACTATGGCACGGAGGTGCTCCTCAACGGCACCAAGCAGGTGACGGACGGCTATGTGCGTCGCGACTTCCCTGGCGGCTTCCCTGGCGACACCCACGACTGCTTCACGGCCTCGGGCCGCGATGATGCCGAGCAGGGGATGTTCTCCTGGCTGAGCCGCGTGCTCCATTGGCGTCAGGGCTGCGAGGCTGTCACGCAGGGCACGCAGAAGCAGTTCATCCCCTACAAGGGCGTCTATGTCCTCTGCCGTCAATGGAAGGGCAAGACCGTGATGACGGTCCTCAACGGACGCCGCTCGGACAATGAGCTCGACGTGCGTCGCTATGCCGAGGTCATTGGCAGCCATGCCACGGCCCAGGACGTGACGACGGGCGCCACCATCGACCTCACGCGCAACGTGCCCCTGACGGCTCGCCAGGCCCTGATCCTGACGTTCTGATAGCATCCATAGAGACTTGCCTCGGCCCCCAGGGTCGGGGCAAGTCGGTTCTATGTGGAATGATAAAATAAAAAAAGTGGTTCTTATGACGAAAAGGATCTTTCTTCTGGCCCTCCTGCTGGGTGCTACGGTCGCCACCATGGCCCAGCGCTATGTCGGGGGCGATATTTCCTTGCTTCCCTCCTACGAGGCCAAGGGGGCAGAATACTATGACGAGGCGGGTGCGCCCATCGACGACCCCTTGGCCTTCTTCACCAGCAAGGGCATGAACGCCATGCGCCTTCGCCTCTTCGTCCAGCCCGCCCATGCCTCGGCAGAGGACAAGGGGCAGGGCGTGTGCCAAGACCTGGACTATATCGTGCCCTTGGCCAAGCGCGTCAAGCAGGCGGGCCTGCGTCTCCTGCTCGACTTCCACTATAGCGACTCCTGGGCCGACCCTGCCAAGCAATGGACGCCACGGGCATGGCAGGGCCTCGACGACGAGACGCTGGCCGACTCGCTGGCGCAATATACGCGCCGGGTGCTGCGCCGCCTGAAGGCCGAGGGGGCCACGCCCGACCTCATCCAGCCGGGCAACGAGATCAGCTACGGCATGTTGTGGGGAGCGGAGTCGGAGGGCTACGCCAAGGCTTGCTATCCCGATGCGCCAAAGGCCAACTGGCAGCGCTTTGCCAGTCTGCTGAGGCGCGCCACGGAGGTCTGCAGAGAGGAGTGCCCCGAGGCGCGCATCATCCTCCATACCGAGCGCGTCTCGGTCTCGCAGCAGCAGGACAACGCCCACTATGCCGCGCTCTCCTATTTTGTGGCGCGCGCCAAGGAGTATCAGATCGACTACGACATCCTCGGACTGAGCTACTATCCCTACTTTCATGGTGCGCTCTCCGAACTCGAAGGGGCGATCCGTCTGCTGGAGACTGAGGCCTCGGACAAGGAGATAATGGTCGTCGAGACGGGCTATCCCTACGCCTGGGCCGTACCGGGCACCATCTATGACGCCACGTCCACATGGCCTTACTCGGCAGAGGGCCAACGCCAGTTTGTCGACGACTTGGTGACTATGCTCCATCGCCACGAGGCCGTCACGGGCCTCTTCTGGTGGTTTATGGAAGCCAACGAGCGGGGTGTCAGCTCCTCCTCGCCTGTCACGGACCGTTGGTACAATGCCCCGCTCTTCGACAACCGCACGGGGCGCGCCACGCCTGCCCTCAGTCGCATGGCTACCTTCCTCTCCTCCTCAGCCCTGGATCGTGTGGCCTCCCGTCCTCGTGCCGCTCGCCCCGCCTTATGGTCTCCTGACGGCAAGCAGCTGGCGGGCAAACACCCCCACGAGCTGGTCGTGGCGTCAGACCGAAAGGTCGTCGTCCGACCGTAGAGGGCCATCAGGGGAAGCCCCACCTGTAATGTTCCAAGGATGTGTTGTTCTTTTTTTGTTGCGTAAGTTGTTGACAGATAGCTGTTTGTGTACTACAGGTAGTATTGCTCCTATGCGTTCTTTCCAGTTGCGGCCTTCCCTCTCTGCGTCTATTTCCTCTCCTTAGGTTCACATTATGCGTGCTTTGCCCCGCAAAAAAGATAGCTTCGGTCAATGCGTTGGATGCAGTATGGCTCTCTATGACGCCAGGAAGATTTCCTCGTATTCTTTGGTTTTGTGGGGAAAATGTCGTAAGTTTGCAGGTGAACTCATCAAAACAAGACGTACAACGCATGAAAAAGTATCTCGATCCCAAGGCCGATTTGACCTTCAAGGAGATATTTGGCGAGCTCGAAGAGCTGCTCGACAACCCCGAGACCAGCAAGGCGCTGGAGACCGTGGAGGAGGCAGCCATGACCAAAAGCGAACTGCTCGCCTACGACGACTTTTGGGACAAGGTGGGGGCTGAGCGCCTCCTCTTTATCGACTCCAACAAGATCAGTCGCGAGAAGGGCTTTGCCAAAGGTCGTGCCGTGGGACTCGAGGAAGGACGTCAGGAGGGGCGTCAGGAGGGCCGCGAGGAAGCGCGGGCGGAGATGGTCCGCCTGATGCTTTCGAAGGGCATGTCGCTGGATCAGATAGCCTCCCTCACCGACCTTTCCCTGGAGGCCGTCAGAGCTCTCATAGGACAGAACGTAGAGAAGTAGAACAACCAAAGCAAAGAAAAGAGATGAAGATACTTGCTGTAGGCATGAATTATCTGGAGCACAACCTGGCGCTCCATGGCGCGGCCGTGAAGCCCGAGCGCCCAGTATTGTTTATGAAGTCCGACTCGGCTGTGCTGAAGAATGGCAAACCCTTCTTCATTCCCGACGACATGGGGCGCATCGAGTATGAGACGGAGGTGGTCGTGCGTATCTGCCGTTTGGGCAAGTGCATCCCCCTGGAGTTTGCCCATCGCTACTACGACGCCTATACCGTGGGCATAGACCTCACGGCACGCGAACTGCAGAAGGAGCTCAAGGCCAAGGGGCAGCCGTGGGAGCTGGCCAAGGGCTTCGACGGGTCGGCCGTGCTCGGAGAATGGGTGGAGAAGGAGAAGTTTCTCGGGCCCCAGCGCCTCCACTTCCACCTCGACATCAATGGCAAGACCGTCCAGACCGGTTGCACGGCCGATATGCTCTATACCATCGACGAGCTCATCAGCTATGCCTCCCGCTATTTCACGCTCAAGACGGGCGACCTCTTCTATACGGGTTGCCCCACAGGCTGCGGCCCTGTGGCCATCGACGACCACCTGGAGGGCTGGCTCGAAGACCGCAAGGTGCTCGACTTCCAATGTAAGTAGCGTGGCCTGTCCTCCCTTCGCCAGGTTCTTGTCCTTGCTTACCTTAGACTTTTGTCCTTGCTTACGCCAGGCTCTTGTCCTTGCTTATGTCAGGCTCTTGTCCTTGCTTACCTTAGGCTTTTGTCCTCCCTTGCGTCCCATTCCTGTCGCCCTGCCTCCAGCCTGCAGGGCTTCGGGATGGTCTCGGGATGGAATCGGGGTAGGAGAGTGGAAGGCATTTCTGCGGCAAGGGCCTTGGAGAGGAGAAGGGGCATAGGGGTTTCTTCCTCTGAGGCGAATCTTCCAATTCCAATTGTTCCAGTTATTCCAATTGTTCCAGTTGTTCCAATTGTTCCAGTTGTTCCAATTAAAAAATGCTACTGCTATCTTTCCCTATTTTCCTTATATAATATATAACTATATAATAATTAATTAGTTATAATATATATAGGGGGTGGGCTGGAATTTCGCACTCGCTGAAAAATAAACTGGAACAACTGGAATAACTGGAACGAATCTGTTCAGTCATCTTCTAAAAGACTGATAGATAGACGGTTGGCTTGTTTCTGTTAGTTCCAGTTTGATGATTCCACTTCCCTTTATACGGCTTTTTGCCCTTTCAGACGCCCTCTTTTGGCATTTTCAACCCTCTGTTTTTTCTGGATCTCCTCCCTTGGCTACATGCGACAAGCCAATCAAGCCTTCTTCCGCAAAATCTGCTTGCATCACTTTTCGCGTTTTCCGCACCCTCTTCCTCACATTTTGCCCACGCTTGGCCCATAAATGGAGTCACGACACGCTTTTTAGTGGGCAATCCCCAGTATGGTTCGTTCGATATATGCAAAGGTAAAATATTTCGAACTGACCCACCAGGTGCGAATCATTTCTGGGCGATTGAGCAAGTGTGGGCCGAAGCCCAATGCGGCTTTTTTGCGTTTTCTGCCGATTCTCTGAGCCGATTATTTTGCCATGTGTGCATTTATAGTTATCTTTGCACCATTATTTCCTAATTTACTCGACAGATTATGATTCTTTTTTTCAGGACAAGGTCGAAGAGCGTGATTGCCACGGAGGCAGATCACAAGCTTTCCAAAGAAGAGATAAGCGAACTTAGTTGGCTTTACGGCGATGCCGAGCCGGTAGATAATGATCAGCTGGAGGGATATTTCGTAGGCCCCCGGCGCGAGATGGTCACGCCGTGGAGCACCAACGCGGTAGAGATCACGCAGAACATGGCCCTGAAGGGAATCAGCCGCATAGAGGAGTATTTCCCCGTAGATACGCCCGAGGCCGACCACGACCCTATGCTCCAGCGCATGTATGACGGTCTGGACCAGCAGATCTTCACCATCGACCACGACCCCGAGCCCATCAAGCGCGTGGACGACCTCGAGAAGTTCAACGAGGAGGAGGGTCTCGCCCTCTCGCCCGAGGAGATCGCCTACCTCCACAAGATAGAGAAGGAAAACGGACGCCCGCTCACGGACAGCGAGATCTTCGGTTTCGCTCAGATCAACTCCGAGCATTGCCGCCACAAGATCTTCGGAGGCACCTTCGTCATCGACGGCAAGGAGATGGAGTCGTCGCTCTTCAACATGATCAAGAAGACCACCCGTGAGAATCCGGGCAAGATCCTCTCCGCCTACAAGGACAACGTGGCCTTCGCTCAGGGGCCCGTCATCGAGCAGTTTGCCCCGAAAAACCAATCTACGGCCGACTACTTCCGCGTGAAGCCCGTGGAGAGCGTCATCTCTCTCAAGGCCGAGACCCACAACTTCCCGACGACCGTAGAGCCCTTCAATGGTGCCGCCACGGGCACGGGTGGTGAGATTCGCGACCGTATGGGTGGTGGCGTAGGATCATGGCCCATCGCGGGCACGGCAGTCTATATGACGGCCTATCCCCGACTGAAGGGCGACGACGGCAAGGAGCCCGCCCTGCGCGACTGGGAAGATATCCTGCCCGTGCGCCAATGGCTCTACCAGACGCCTGAGCAGATCCTCATCAAGGCCTCCAATGGCGCCAGCGACTTCGGCAACAAGTTTGGCCAGCCCCTCATCACGGGATCCCTCCTCACCTTCGAGCATCAGGAGAATGATGAGAAATATGCCTACGACAAGGTGATCATGCTTGCCGGCGGCGTCGGCTACGGCACGAAGCGCGACTGCCTGAAGAAGGAGCCGCAGCCGGGCAACAAGGTCGTCGTGGTCGGTGGCGACAACTACCGCATCGGACTGGGTGGCGGATCGGTATCGTCGGTCGATACGGGCCGCTATAGCAATGGTATCGAGCTCAATGCCGTCCAGCGTGCCAACCCCGAGATGCAGAAGCGCGCCTACAACCTCGTGCGCGCCCTCGTGGAGGAAGACGACAACCCTGTGGTCTCCATCCACGACCACGGATCGGCAGGCCACCTCAACTGTCTCTCTGAGCTGGTGGAGGAGTGTGGCGGCCAGATCGACATGACCAAGCTGCCCATCGGCGACAAGACGCTGAGCGCCAAGGAAATCATCGCCAACGAGTCGCAGGAGCGCATGGGTCTGCTCATCGACGAGAAGCACCTGGCCCATGTGGCGAAGATCGCCGAGCGCGAGCGTGCCCCGATGTATGTGGTCGGCGAGACCACGGGCGACGCCCACTTCTCCTTCGTCCAGGGCGATGGCGTGAAGCCTTTCGATCTCGACGTGGCCCAGATGTTCGGCCACTCGCCCAAGACCATCATGCGCGACGAGAGCGTCGAGCGCCACTATGCACCCGTAGCCTATGACGCGGCCCATCTCGAGGAGTATCTCCGTCGCGTGCTGCAGCTGGAGGCCGTGGCCTGCAAGGACTGGCTCACCAACAAGGTGGACCGTAGCGTGACGGGCAAGGTGGCCCGCCAGCAATGCCAGGGTCGCCTGCAGTTGCCGTTGAGCGACTGTGGCGTCGTGGCCCTCGACTATCGTGGCGAGAAGGGTATCGCCACGGCCCTCGGCCATGCGCCCCAGGCCGGACTGGCCTCGCCCGAGGCGGGTAGCGTGCTGAGTGTGGCCGAGTCGCTGACCAATATCGTCTGGGCACCCCTGGCCGACGGCATGGACTCCCTGAGCCTCTCGGCCAACTGGATGTGGCCCTGCCGCTCACAGAAGGGTGAGGACGCGCGCCTCTATCGTGCCGTCAAGGCTCTCTCCGACTTCTGCTGCGCCATCGGCGTCAATGTGCCGACCGGCAAGGACTCCCTGTCCCTGAGCCAGCAGTATCCCAATGGCGAGAAGATCATCTCTCCGGGCACGGTCATCGTGACAAGTGGTGGCGAGGTGAGCGACATCCGCAAGGTTGTCTCCCCAGTCCTCGTCAACGACAAAAACTCCCGACTCTATCATATCGACTTCTCCTTCTGCGAGCAGGAGCTGGGCGGCAGCGCCTTTGCCCAAAGCCTCAACAAGGTGGGCGATGACGTGCCGACGGTCAAGAACCCGCAGTACTTCTGCCAATGCTTCGAGGCCGTGCAGGAGCTCATCAACCGCGGCTGGATCCTCGCGGGCCACGATATCTCGGCTGGTGGTCTGATCACCACCCTGCTGGAGATGACGTTTGCCAATGTGGAGGGCGGTCTCCGCGTCAACCTCCACGACATCAAGGGCGACGACGTGGTGCGCAAGCTTTTCGCCGAGAACCCGGGTGTCGTCATCCAGGTGAGCGACGAGCATGCCGACGAGGTGCGCGACTTCCTGGAGGAGTGCTGTGTGGGCTATGCCCGCATCGCCCAGCCCACGCCCGAGCGTCGCGTGCTGAGCCTTAGCGATGGCGCCTTCAAGCAGGAACTGGATATCGACGGCCTGCGCGACGTCTGGTACGAGACCTCCTATCTCCTCGACCGCGACCAGAGCTTCAACGGCATGGCGAAGAAGCGCTACACCAACTACAAGAAGCAGCCCGTGGAGATGCAGTTCAACCCCGACTTCACGGGAACGCTCGCCCAGTATGGCCTCAATGCCGACCGCTGGCAGACCACGACCGATGCCGACCGTCAGGCTGCGCCCAAGGCGGCTATCATCCGTGAGAAGGGCACCAATGGTGAGCGCGAGATGGCCTACGCCCTCTACCTCGCAGGCTTCGAGGTGAAGGACGTGATGATGACCGACCTCATTAGTGGTCGCGAGACCCTGGAGGAGGTCAACATGATCGTCTTCTGTGGCGGATTCTCCAACTCCGACGTCCTGGGATCGGCCAAGGGATGGGCGGGTGCCTTCCTCTACAATCCCAAGGCCAAGGAGGCGCTCGACCGCTTCTATGCGCGCGAGGATACGCTCTCGCTGGGCATCTGCAACGGTTGCCAGTTGATGGCGGAGCTCAACCTCATCAACCCGGAGCATGAGCACCAGACCCATCTCTGCCACAACAACTCGAAGAAGTTTGAGAGCGCCTTCCTCTCGGTCACGATCCCCGAGAACGATAGCGTCATGTTCCACTCGCTCAGCGGCAACAAACTGGGCATCTGGGTGGCCCACGGAGAGGGACGCTTCTATCTCCCCGAGCCCGAGGACCGCTACCATGTCGTGGCAAAATACAACTACGCTCAGTATCCTGGCAACCCCAACGGATCCGACTACAACGTGGCGGGCATCTGCTCGGCCGACGGTCGCCACCTGGCCATGATGCCCCACCTGGAGCGTGCCATCTTCCCGTGGCAGCAGGGCTGGTATCCGCGCCATCGTCGTGCCGACGAGGTCACGCCTTGGATCGAGGCCTTCGTCAACGCACGCAAGTGGGTAGAGGAGGCTAAGAAGAAGTAGGATGGCGAGGCGGCCCTGCGTGCCGTCACCTCCATCTTATGGCAAAATATATGTGGTTAGTCCAATCGGCCCTCTCGGGGGCGGGTTGGACTAATCAATTCTTTAACAAGAGGATATCAATTGATCTGACAAGGGAATATCAGTTCTTCTAGCAAGCGATATCAATTCTTCTAACGAGCGGATATCAATTGATCTGACAAGTGATTATCTATACATCTAACAAGAGAGTATGAAATTTTATTGGGAGAGTTTCAAGACATTCTTCAAGATTGGCGCCTTCACCCTCGGGGGTGGCTATGCGATGATCCCGATCATCGAGGCGGAGGTGGTGGAGAAGCGCAAATGGATCGGGAAAGAGGAGTTTCTCGACCTCATCGCCATCGCGCAGAGCTGTCCGGGCGTCTTCGCCATCAACATCAGCGTCTTCATCGGCTACAAGCTCCGCAAGATACGGGGCGCGTTCTGCACGGCCCTCGGCACGGCCCTGCCCTCGTTTCTCATCATTCTGCTCATCGCCATGTTCTTCCATCGCTTCATGGAGGTGGGCTGGATCGCAGCCATGTTCCGAGGCATCCGTCCGGCCGTGGTGGCCCTGATAGCCGTCCCGACCTTCAACCTCGCCAAACGGGCGCGGATCGGGTTGGCCAACTGCTGGATACCGCTCATCTCGGCCCTGCTGATATGGAAACTGGGCGTCAATCCCGTCATGATCATTCTGGCGGCCGGCCTGGGTGGCTATGTCTATGGACGCTATGTCAAGCCCACGGAATAAAAAAACTCACGGAAAAATCGTTGAATTATGATCTTCTTACAACTCTTCCTCACGTTTTTCATCATAGGTCTCTTCGGATTTGGTGGCGGCTATGGCATGCTCTCGCTCATCCAGGCCGAGACGGTCGTGAAGCACCATTGGCTCTCCTCCTCGGAGTTTACCAATATCGTCGCCATCTCCCAGATGACGCCAGGCCCTATCGGTATCAACTCGGCCACCTACTGTGGCTATGCTGCGGCCCACAATGCGGGTTTCGAAGGGATGATGGCCGTGCTCGGTAGCGTCACGGCCACCTTTGCCCTCGTCCTGCCGAGTTTCATTTTGATGGTCCTCATCAGCCGCATGTTTATGAAGTATATGCGTACCCCAGCCGTCCAGAGCGTCTTCATGGGCCTTCGCCCGGCCGTCGTCGGCCTCCTGGCTGCCGCCACGCTCCTGCTTTGTGATGTGGAAAACTTCTCCTCGCTCGATATCAATCCCTGGCAGTTTGGCGTGAGCCTCTTCCTCTTCTTCGCCACCTTTATAGGTACGATGTGGATGAAGATTAACCCCATCCGCATGATCTGCTTTGCTGCCTTCGCGGGCCTCGTCCTGCTCTATTGACGTCGCCTTTTATCGAAGTCCTGCTCTGTAGAAGTCTCGCTCTCTTGAATTCCAGCTCTCTCGTCGTCCTGCTTTCTCGTCATCCTGCTCTCTCGAAGTCCCGCATGTTTCTTTAGAGATTTCCTTACACGAAAAGCGCCAAGGTTGTTTGCTTCTATTGAAAACAACCTTGGCGCTTTTTATTCGGATGACTTTCTACTGTTACTTCACCATGATCTTTTTGCCCTTGTGGAGATAGATGCCCCGTCTAAGGGGTGGCGTCATGCGCTGGCCCGAGAGCGTGTAGTAGTGGTCGTCGGAGAGGATGGGGCGGTCGGTCGCCACGTCCTCGACGCCCATGGTCGTCGTCACGTCCTTGACCAGATATTTGCCACCGCTCTTCTCGCCCGTCACCTCGAAAAAGGCGTCGTGCCGGATGTTGTTGATGTCCACGGTCTGCTGCTGGCCGGCATTGTCTGCCGTGCCGATACTGAATACGAAATTGATGTTGTCGTCGGGCGTGGTCATCGTGTAGCTCTTGCAGAACCATTTCTTGCCTCCCACGGTCTGGGTGGTCGTGACGTGGTCGCCCGGCCAGTCGGTTGCCGTGTGGGATCCGCCCCAGGAGTGGAAGTTGATGTAGCTGGTCCATGCCACGGCATCGCCATTGACATAGACCGTGATGTCGTAGGGCTGGAACTCGCCTATCTCATACTGGCGCGTGATGACCCCCCGCACCTTGCCATCGACCAGGAGACCCACCTTCAGGGTCGTCTTGCCCGTAGGTATCGTGAGGCTCGTGCCGCTCTGTGCCTTGGCGCTCTGTGGCGTCGGCTCGCTACCGTCGAGGGTATAGACGAGCTGGGCGTCCTTAGAGGCCGATACGGCCGTGAGGCGCGCCTTCTGGGCCCCGTCATGATAGCTTCCTGAGGGCAGGTCCGTCCAGGCGCTCTCCACCTCGGGCGAGAGATAGTAGGCGTAGTGGTGGCCGCTCAGCACCTTCACATAGAACGACTCGTCGGGATCGGTCATGCCGCTTCCCACCACGGCCAGCAGTTTTCCGCGCGTGCCCTGGGTTGTCACGCCATAGTAGGCTGCCGAGCTGCGGTAGCTGGCGAAGGTGCTCGTGCTCGTCACGCCCGCCAGATGGCGCGCGTCGATCATGGACTTGATCTCGCGGGTGTAGGCCTGCCAATGGGGTAGAAAGACGCAGGGCGTGCCCGGCATGGCGAGGAGATAGGCGTTTGCTGCGAGCGTGTCCTTGCGTATCGGATCGTTTTGCTCGCTGGCGCTACGGTATTGTGTATCGTGGTTCTCCACAAACGTCACGGCATAGCGTCGGTAGGCCTCATCGCCCACCAAGGTCTTCGTATTGGCCAGCTTCGACCAGTCGCCACCATTGATGGCGTCGCGTACCGTGTAGCGGAAGGGGAAGTCGAAGGCCGCGCTCTGCTTCTCCGTACTGTCTATCCATGTCTTCACCTTCGCGACGTTGCCGTCGAAAAACTCGCCTACGGAATAGGCCACGTTGGCCGCGCGGTTGTAGTCGGCCACGTGCGACCCGCCAAAGCCCTTCACCATGTCGTAGCGAAAACCGCTATAGCCGAGATCCTCCACGAGGTACTGCTCATAAGCCTTGACCACCCGTTGCACGTTGGGACTTTGGTGGTCGAGGTCGCGCATACCATCCCAGTCTTCACCCTCGTCCTTGTGGCTGCCGAGCGAGATGCCCTGCCGTTGTGCTTCGGCTGCCGTTTTTCCTTGGTCGTCGTCGGACGTGATGTCGGACGACTGGAGTTGGTAGGTCGTGCCGCGATACTCCTCCTTGGGGAAGGAGAACCAACCGTTCGTGTTGTGGTGGTTGACCACCACGTCGGCCAGGACCCCTACCCCGTTTTGGCGCATGGCTCTGATCATCGACCGGAGTTCCGCCTCGCTACCAAAACTGGAGTTTTGGTCGAAGTAGTAATAGGGTGTGTAGCCCATCACGTTGTGCTTCTCCAGACACTTTCCGCTTTGGGGCACCCATAGCAGGGAAAAATACGACCCCAGTTCCGGGCCTTGCTTCTCCAGGTTCTTCCATTGGCTGTCGCTATAGGAGTCCCAGTAGAAGCCCTGGAGCATCACACCCTCATAGCCCGTAGGCCACCCTTGTGCAAGGGCCGGCGACGCCATGGCCGCACAAAATGCTGCCGTGAGTATCTTCTTCATCTTGTTCTTCTTCATATCGATCGTTGTTTTGATTGTGATTGTCTATTGTTTTTGCCTAAGCCTAAGCCTAAGCTTCTGCTATTGCTTCTGTTTCTGTTTCTGCTCTTGTTTATGCTTCTGCAAAAATAAGCATTACCGTCCAATCCTGCACGTCCTGCTCTCGTTCGATCGCCTTTTGATTGAGCAATCGGTTGCGCTACGTCTTCTCGATATCCCATGATTGCTACATGAAGACATTGGCTTAGCAACCCATGGGAAAAGAAAGCTGCACGAAAAAAGGAGCCCCCCACGCGGGAGACTCCTTTCTTGAAGTTGGTTCATGATGAACCTTTGCAGTATGAAAAAGCAGTTCACTTCTTGGTAATCACGACATGGTTCTTGCCCTCGCAGGAGACGTAGAGCTTGAAGTCGTAGGTGCCAGCCTCGACATTGAGGTTGGTGCCATTGTTCTGGGTGAGGTTTTGGAAGTTGTTGCCGTCGCCATTGGCGCCACCCCAAGAGATGGCCCAATCGTGATTCATACGGAACTTCAGAGTGCCGGTCTTGCCTATCTTCACGTTGTTGGCCTCCCATGCGCCACTCTCCTTTTTGTAGGTGAGATCGACATCGCCACCCCAGTCGTTGAAGTCGCCGATGATGGAGATGTAGTTCACTTTCTCCAGGCTATAGCTCATGGCCGAGAGATCGACGTTGATCTGGTAGAAGCCAGCACCCGTCTGAATGTTTACTTCGCCATCCTGTACCAGTCGTCCGGCCTCGCCATTGGGATCCTGACCCCAGTCGTTATTCCAGTTGTCGGCATTGGGCTTGAACTTGAACTCGCCATCGAGGTAGTAGTAGCCCTGGTACTTGCCGTCGAAGTTGCCGCCCCAGAGCGGGTTGGATGTTGACCAGCTGCTCTCGTTGCCGATCTCATAGATATACTCGGCAAAGTTGAGATCCTCGATCTTGTAGCTATAGTTCATCATGTTGATGGTCATGCGATGGTAGCCTGCCTTCTCGATCTTGCCCGCCTTGGGCTGATTGGTCGTCAGGTTGCCCTCGGCTGCTACGTCGCCATCCGTCACGACACCCACGACGCCCTTCTCGCCCTCGGCCCAGAAGTCGCCCTCGTAGTTGGTCTTCGGGATGATCTTCCAGTACTGGTTGTCGCTCGTGGTCTTGAAGACGATCTGGAACTCGGGGTTGTCATAGACATTGCCGTCTCCCAGATGGGTGAAGGCCTGAGCGCCCTCCTTGGACCAGCCATCCGTAAACATGTCGCCGACCAGATAGTATGCCTCGTCGATAAACGGGGCCACGATGGTCACGTTGACGGTAGCCGATCCCGTGTTGAGGATGGTCACGCCATCAGGGGTGGCTGCAAAGCCACGCACGTCGAGGGCTACGCTACGGTCGCAGGGGCGCTTGCCATAGAGAGTCTCAATGGCCGTCTTAAACTCGGTCGAGGCGACGAGTCCCTGCTCGTTGGCCTGCAGGGTGATGGCGTTGGCCTTCTCGCCGTCGTTGACAGCTACGGTATAGTAGCTGCTGGCGGTTGTGTTGGTGGTCGTCACCTTGGGGACAAACAGCTGGACGCTGTCGGCCGTGAGCGTGCCGAAATTGATGGCAGGCGCGTTGCCGATGGCCAGTTTCACGTCTTTGGATGCCTCGGGGTCGCTATGCTGCGGATCGCTCCAGCCCTCATAGCTATCGGAAGCGCAGGAGGCGAGCGCCAGGGCGAATCCGAATATCAATATGCTCTTTTTCATTGTTCTGTCTTCTTTCGGTTATGGGTGGGGAGCATCTCGGGGAGACTCTCCCCACCATCTTCTTTATAAAAGATTACTCTTCCGTCTCGATGAAGTGATACTGACCCGTGATGTCGTTGAACAGCACGCGATACTTGCCCGGCTTCACAGGGATGTTGTCACCAGCAGACGTGGCGTAGCCATAGGGGAAGCCGTTGCCACCCCAGTTGTTCGTCCAGTCGGGATCGGCCAGGAACTTAGCCTCCGTGCTTCCGCTTGTAGCGTCGAGATCGAAGTACCAGTCGTGGTTGACCGCACCATCAAAGGTGTTGACGGGCTGCATGGACGTGGTGGTTGCCCAGTCGTTGAATGCGCCGCTGATGAACATTGATGCAAAGGTCTTCGGCGTCTGGTTGGCCACCTTCTCCATGGTGCAGGTACGCTTCACGGGGTCGAGGGTGATCTTGTAGTAGCCCGACTCGCTCACGGAGATGTTGCCCGGGTCGTCGCCGCCATCGCGGAAAACGAGGCCTGCGCAGACCACGTCGATCGTGTTGGCCCAGTTGTCGCCGATGGTGTGGATGATCTTAAACTCGCCACCTGCGGGGAAGTAGCCCGTGTAGGTCAGCGTGCCGACACCCGTGGTCTTGTTATACTCCTGTCCCTCCTCTGTGTAGAGCGGCATGACAGAGGTGCCGACAGCACCCTTGTCGTTGGTCCAGGCACCATCACCAATGCAGCCACCAATGAGATACCACACGTCGATGGCGGCATCCTTCAGCTTCACATAGTAGGGCAGCACCTTGATCTGGACTGCGTTGGAATAGATCGTGTCGCCAGCATAGGCAGCACGCACGCGTACATATACATCCTGGGATGCGGGCACGTTGTTGGGCTCGTAGCGGACGATCTCCTGCAGGGCCTTTGCCATCTCGTTGGCAGCTACGCTACCCTTGACGAGAGAGAACTCCGTGTCGAAGGTCTTGTAGTCGCCGACAGCCTGGTCGGTGGCATCCTTCTCGCCAGCCTGGATATCCTTCGTCCATCGGTTGGTGGGCGAAACCTGGATCTGATAGCTAGCCAGGGCGGGGAAGCCGTAGTCGGGCTGCGACCAGCTGAAGGCGAGCGACTCCGAGGTGGCCAGATCCACATTGGCCTGGGCGTAGGACGGGGTATTGAGGACGAAAGTCGTCGGCGTCTGTATCGTGGGGTTGTTGTCCCTGTCGTCGTCGCAGGCCGTGAGGAATGCGAGGGAGCAGAGCAGCAACGCGGTTGATTTGATTATATTTTTCATCGTTGATTGCTTTGTTTTGTTGCACAGAGCGGGCGTGGCTTCTTGGAAGTCGGTCCGCCCTGTGCGGTTGATGATCTATTAGTAACCAGGGTTCTGCGTGATGGCGCCTTTCACCTGGGCTGCCGGGATGGCGAAGATGTTGCGGTATGCATCAAAGTTGCGGCCCGCCTTGGCACCACCCTTGTAGCTCCAGTTGTAGTTGTTGTTGCCACCAAAGCGTCCGAAGCGGATGAGCGTCGGGCGGCGGAGACCCTCATAGTAGAACTCGCGGCTCCACTCGTCGCAGAGGTCGCTCAGAGAGTAGGCTGAGCGCTTCACGGCATGTGCACGATCGCGAAGGGCGTTGACAGCATCCGTGCCTTCCTTCGTCGTGGTGCCGCCATTGAGACGGGCCGTGGCCTCGGCATAGGTCAGGTAGGCCTCGGCTACACGGAAGAGGAAGAAGTCGGTGTCGGGATAGTTGTCGTTGTGGCCCACCGAGTTGTCGGTCTTGAAGTTGTTCCACTTAGCCACGGCAAAGCCAGCCTTGAAGCTGCTCAGATAGCCATCGCCATTGTCGAGCGTACGGTCCTTGCCGTCGAAGATGGCGCGGTCGTCGTTGGCGGCAGCAGGCATCTCCGTGCAGCTGACGTTGGGTGCGTCGCCATTGGGGAAGAACTTATTGATCAAGTCCGTGCGTGCGCGGTTGCCGCCCCAGGCCTGGCCCGTGCCGTTGGTGGCCTGCGGGTAGGTGCCTGTCACGTCGGCATGCATGTCGCCATCATAGGCGCCAGCCATCAGGAAGAGCGTGCCTGCCCACGACGTGGTCGTCACGCCATCCTGGCCGATGCGGAACACACCCTCGCGGGCTGCGCTCGTCTCGCCATTGTCGCCCATGAAAAGCATCTGGTAGGCGCTCCACTTGCCCACACCCGTGAGGTTGAGGTGGTAGTCAGACTTCATCACGCGCTGGGCGTAGTCGGCAGCCTTCTGCCATTGCGGAGTTCCCGTATAGACCTCGGCGTTGAGGTAGAGGCGGGAGAGCAGCATCCATACCGCAGCCTTGTCGGCACGGTAGTAGCCGGCGTCGCTGGAGGTCTTCGACTTGGCCTCGCTCATCTGCGGCTCTATCTCCAGCAACTCCTTCTCCAGCCAGGCGTACATCTCGGCACGAGTGTAGCGTACGGGCTTTTCGAGCGTCGTGGCAAACGGCACGTTGCCGAAGGCGTCCATCAGGAAGTAGTACTCCAGGGCGCGGAGGAAGCGTACCTCGGCCGTCTTGGTGGCGTCCTTGTCGCCACACTCGTTGATGTACTGGTTGCAGTAGGAGATACCCGTGGTCAGACGGGCGAAAAGGCCGTTGAGCATCGGGTGGCTGTCGTCGTATGTATTGTAGCAGAACTCGCGGATGCCGGCGTCGCTCCAGTGGCAGATGGCCTCGTCGGTGGTCAGCTCGTTGGAATTCCAGAGCTGGCGGATGAAGCCTGCGGTACCGCCATCGAGACCGTCGATGTCGCATTGGTCGTCGCCCGTGCTATTGCCGGACATGGCTAAGTTGGCGTAGCACTTGTTGAAGAGTGCCGTCGGGTTGACCTGCGTGTTCATGTTCGGGTCGATGGGCTTGACGTCCAGGTCGCCCGTGCAGGAAGCCATTCCCAGAAGCGAGAGGGATACGGCTGCTGCAGAAAGTAGGTTCTTTATATTCTTGTTCATGATGTTATTATCGCTGATGAGGGTTTAGAAGTTGAGGTTCAGACCAACAATGACGGAGAACGGACGCGGATAGAGGTTGTCGTCGAAACCGTTGAACACCTCCGGGTCGATGCCGTCGTAGTTGGTGATGGTGAACACATTGGAAGCCGTGGCATAGGCGCGGCCTGAGAGACCATGCCATCCGCTGGTCTTGAAGAGGCTGGCGAAGCTATAGCCCAAGGTGATGTTGTCCAACTTCAGGAACGAGGCGTTGTGGATCCAACGGTCGGTGAGGTTGGAGGTGACATCGTCGGTCTGCCAGTCGTCGGCAACGGCCTGTGCGGTCTTGTTGCACATGAAGTTGCTGGAAGCCCAGAGGGCGTTCGGGCTGACATTCTTGAAGCCTTGGCTGATGTTGTCAAACACATAGTTGCCAATGTTGGCACGCAGGGTGAAGCCGAGGTCCCAGTTCTTGTACTCCAGGCGTGAGGACAGACCCATCGTGACGGGAGGCGTCGGCGACTTGTAGAAGTAGCGGTCCTCATTGGAGATCTTGCCATCGCCATTGCGATCGACCATCGCACCCTCGATAGCCTTGCCGTTCTTGTCGTAGGCCTGCTGATAGACCCAGAAGGAGTTGGCGGGATTGCCCACAGCGTTATACTCCAGGTACTTGTCCGTACCAATCACGATACTCGTGTTAGGCACGGGGAGACCGTCTGAGCTGGCACCCGTGAGGTTGTCGATGCGGTTTCTGTTGTAAGTGAAGTTGTAGTCGAGGGTCCAGTACCAGTCTTTCGTCTGGATGGCCTTCCAAGACAACGTCACCTCCACACCCGTGTTGCTGAGCGTACCGATGTTCTGCCAAGCCTGGTTGCGGAAGGCTGAGAGAGCCTGTGTCGGAGCGTAGTTGAGCAGGTCGGTGGTCTTGCGGTAGTACCAGTCGACCGTACCCGTGAGGCGCTGGTCGAGGATGCCCCAGTCCAAACCGATGTTGTACGTGGTCGTGGTCTCCCACTTCAGATCAGGCGTATAGTTGTCCGGACGATTGAGCGTACCGTCGCCGTCTGCGGGGTAGTAGGCACCCGTGCCCTGGTTGCGCGTATAGGTCGGGATCCAGGCATAGTCGTTGTTTACGTCCTGCTGACCCGTCATACCCCATCCGAGACGGAGCTTCAAGTCAGAGAGCCAAGAGATCTCCTTGAGTTTGTTCTCCTCGCTGGCCTTCCAAGCGAAGGCAAATGACGGGAACCATGCCCAGTGCTCCTTGAAGCGTGAGGAACCATCATCACGAACGGTTGCCGTGAGATAGTAGCGGTCCATGAAGCTCCAGTTGGCACGACCGAAGAAGGAGACAAGGTAGTTCTCTGTCTTATAGGCCTTCATCGACGGATTGTAAATCTGTCCGGCCAGCGATCCCGTGATCTCGTTGCCGTTGGCATCGACGAGCGGCTTTCCATAGTGATCAACATAGGTGCCGGTCTTGGTGTTGCCCGCGCCATAGATGCCCCAGTAGTTGTTGTCCGTGCCACGATAGAAGCGCTGATACTCATAACCACCCATGACGTCGATGTGGTGCTGGTGAGCGTCGTTGAAGTCGTGATAGTACTGGGCGTAGGCCGAGAGCGAGAGGTTGCGCTTCACGATGCGCTCCCATCCGTGGCTGCCGTAGTAGCTGTCGTTGTTGCTCTGGTAGGCCGGCGAGATGTCTGTATTCTGCTTACCGCTTGCGATATCGGCACCCAGCGTGGCGTGGAGGCGGAGATCCTCAAATCCGTGTACCTTGTAGTCGAAGTCTGCGCTGCCGATAAACTCGCGGCTATGTGCGACGTCGTTCTTCTCGTTGAGCACGGAGAGCGGGTTGCGCGTAGCCAGCTCGTTGTAGGTGTACATCCAGTTGGGGTCGCTATAGTTGCCCGACTTCGGCCAGGCGAAGTAGCCGTGGAAGTTGTTCAGCGTCTGGTTGAGGTTGTCTCCGAAGAATTTTCTGTGATACTCGGAGGTGTAGCCATACGGGCTCTGGGTCGGGTCCATATTGACTGCCGCGCCCACGGCCGATCCGTCGGCATAGCGGTTCTTGGCGTACATGCCCTTGGCATTGAGCGTGATGTTGAGGTGGTTGTTGAGGAGCGACGGGGTGAGGGTGACAGAAGCCGTGGCACGCTGGAAGCGTGAGGTCTTCAGGATACCCTGCTCGTCGGTGAAGCCTGCGCTCACACGATAGGGGAGAGCCTGGCCTACTGCGCCGCTGACCGTCAGGTTGTGGTCATGGCTGATGGACGTCTGATAGATCAGGTCCTGCCAGTCGGTGTCTGCCGTACCCAGGGCACGGTAGGGGTCGCTGTCCTCGCCCCACTTGCTGCGGATGAGGTCGCGGAATCCGGCTGCGTCGAGCACGTCGATGGTCTTCTTCTTCCAGCCGAGCGTCACGCTACCGTTGTACGATACCTTCACGTCGCCCGCGTGGCCCTTCTTTGTCGTGATGATGATGACACCATTGGAACCGCGGCTACCATAGATGGCGGTGGCCGAAGCGTCTTTCAGCACGTTGAAAGACTCGATGTCCTGCGGGTTGATGGCCGAGAGGATGTTGGCCACACCTTTCACACCATTGTTGTCGATAGGCACGTTGTCGATGACGATCAACGGATCGTTGCTGGCGTTGAGGGACGAGCCGCCACGGATGCGGACGTTGGACTTGGCACCCGGCGTACCACCCTCGCTGGTGATAGCCACACCGGCCACCTTACCCACGAGCAAGTCCTGGGCGTTGACCACAACACCCTTGTTCTTGCCGTCTGGTTTCAAGGCGGCGACAGATCCAGTCAGGTCCTTCTTCTTGACCACGCCGTAGCCGATGACGACCACCTCGTTGAGCGACTGGGCCGCGTCATCCTGCATGGTGATGACCATGTTGTCCTGCGCCGTCACTTGCTGCTTCTTGTAGCCGATGTAGGAGATGGTCAAGGTCTGTCCGGGTTGCACGCTGAGCGAGAAGTTACCGTCCAAGTCGGTCACGGTACCATTGCTCGTTCCGTTGATCAGCACGCTCGCGCCGATAATCGGCTCGCCGGAAGCATCTTTCACGGAGCCTTTCACCGTACTTTGGGCGAAAGCACCTACTGAGAGAGCTAAGCCCGCTGCTAGGGCCAGCATTCTCGCAGGGAATTTGGGTTTAACCTGCTTCATCTTTTTGCTTTTTTGTTAGTTTTTATAAAAGTAATGATTGCCTTTAAAAATAACCTTCATACCCTCCGTGGGGATTTCCTACATGCCCTCCGTGGGGGATTTCTGCATGCAAAATTAGGATTTTGAGTGTTATCAAATACTATTTTTTACGAAAAATCGTTTGTTATATTGTGCAAAGGTTTGCATTGACGATCGTCAAGTTATGTCCTTGATAGAAATCAATAAATGATAGTATAATCGTATTTTTGCAACATAAAAACAGACAATAGTCCGCCATTACACTCAAAACATGAAAGATCAGCCCATACTGACGATGAAGGATATGGCCGAGGCCTTGGGAGTCTCAGTATCGACCATTTCCCGTGCGTTGAAGGATAATCCTCGCATCAGTCCTGAAAAGCGAGAGGCCATCCAAAGGTTTGCGCGCGAACATCATTTCTCTCCCAATCCGTTGGCAGAGTCGCTGCGCAAGAGCCGCACGGAGGCGCCCAAGCTCATCGGAGTCATCATCCCCGAGTTTGTCCACTACTATTTCGCCTCCGTTCTCACGGGTATCGAGGAGACGGCCTGGGAACGGGGCTACCGCATCCTGGTCGCCACGAGCAACGAGCGCTACGACCGCGAGGTGGAGATCTGCCAGTCCTTCTATGAGAACCGCGCCTGCGGCATCATCATCTCCCAGGCCAAGGACACGAAGTGCTATGACCACTTCACGGAACTCATGAACCATGGCATCCCCATGGTCTTCTACGACCGTATCTGTACGGGCGTGGACGCGTCGCGCGTGGTGGTAGACGACTACATCGGGGCGTTTACTGCCGTTAGCCATCTGATCAAGACGGGCTGTCGTCGTATCGCCTACTATAGTTCGCCGATGAACCTGGAGATTTCCAAAAATCGCTATAACGGGTGGCATGACGCCTTGGTGCGCAACGGCTTGCCGGCTGGCGACGACCTGTTGTTCATGTGCGACAACCGCGAACAGGCGGAGTGTATCACCCCCGACGTCCTCTCCCGCGAGCAGATACCCGACGCGTTCTTCGCCACCAACGACGATACGGCCATCGGCATCCTCTATACGGCCAAGCGGATGGGCTACCGTGTGCCCGAGGACCTGTCGATCTGCGGGTTCACCAATGGCGAGCGTGCCATCGCCTGCGATCCGATGCTCACGACCGTCGAGCAGCGAGGCCGGTCCGTGGGCGAGGAGGCTGCCCGCATCCTCATAGGACAGGTGGAGGGCACCATTCCCAAGGACAAGGTCGAGCGACGTGTCATTCGTACCCGTCTCGTCCTGAGAGGCACGACACGATAGCCGGTCCGCCCCTGCCAAAAGACAACAACAACCGACAACAATAACTGAAACATACATGAAACAGAAACCCGATTTGAGTTTTCGGAAGCTGTGGGATCTCAGCTTCGGATTCTTTGGCGTACAGATAGCCTACGCCCTGCAGAGCGCGAATATCGCGCGTATTTTTGCCACGCTTGGTGCCGATCCCCACTCGCTGAGCTATTTCTGGATCCTCCCGCCCCTGATGGGCATCCTTGTCCAGCCTATCGTCGGATCTTGCAGCGACCGCACCTGGACGCGCTTTGGCCGTCGCATCCCCTATCTCTTTGTCGGCGCGGCCGTGGCGGTACTCGTCATGTGTCTCCTCCCCAATGCGGGCAGCTTCGGCATGGCGGTCTCCGCAGCCATGGTCTTCGGCCTCGTCACGTTGATGTTTCTCGACACGAGCATCAATATGGCCATGCAGCCGTTTAAGATGCTCGTCGGCGACATGGTCAACGAGAAGCAGAAGGCCCTGGCCTATAGCATACAGAGTTTTCTTTGCAATGCGGGATCACTCGTCGGCTATGTCTTCCCGTTCTTCTTCACCGCCTTGGGCATTGCCAATACCGCGCCCTCGGGTGTCGTCCCCGATTCTGTGATCTGGTCGTTCTATATTGGTGCGGCCATCCTGATTCTCTGCGTCATCTATACTACCGCGAGGGTCAAGGAGTGGACACCCGCAGAGTATGCCGAGTACAACGGCACCAATAGTTCCGTGGAGCAGGAAGAAGCGGGTAAGGGCGACTGGCTGACGCTCCTGCGTCATGCGCCCGCCACGTTCTGGAAGGTCGGCCTCGTGCAGTTCTTCTGCTGGTTTGCCTTTATGTATATGTGGACCTACACCAACGGTACGGTAGCGGCCAACTGCTGGGGCGTCGATATGTTCTCTGCCGATGCTACCGCCACCTCGGGCTACCAGGAGGCAGGCAACTGGGTGGGAATGCTCTTTGCCGTTCAGGCGATCGGTTCGGTGATATGGGCCATGGTGCTGCCGCAGATTCGTCGTCGCAAACTGGCCTATAGTCTGAGTCTGCTGCTGGGAGGCGCGGGTTTCGTGATGGCCGCCTTCGTGATGGACAAGTACCTGATGTTCGTGCCTTTCCTCCTGATTGGTTGTGCCTGGGCCGCCATGCTCGCCATGCCCTTCACCTTTGTCACCAATGCCCTCCAGGGCTACGGCCACATGGGGGCCTACCTCGGCCTCTTCAATGGCACGATCTGCGTGCCCCAGATTATTGCTGCCGCCCTTGGTGGTGTCATCCTTGCCCTCGTGGGTTCCGTCCAGGCCCACATGATGATCGTGGCGGGCGTCGCCTTGGTCATTGGTGCCCTTGTTGTGGGCTGGATCAAGGACGCCTAATCGCTTAAGGCAGTATTGCCAGTTGTTCCCATACCCATACGAAAAAATCCCCACCTGCTTGGCAGAGCCTGCAGGTGGGGATTTCCTTATACTATATTGCAAATCGACGATCGACTTGCCGACAAGTTGCTTACTCCTCCGGAGCCTTGTCGATGAGGTCCATAAACTGGTCGAGCTTCGGCGTGATGATGATCTGCGTGCGGCGGTTGCGCTGTTTGCCCAGCTCCGTGTCGTTGCCAGCAAGCGGGTTCCACTCACCACGTCCACCAGCCGTGAGACGCTTCGGATCAACACCGAAATGCTCCTGCAGGTAGAGGGCTACACTCGTGGCACGCAAGGCCGAGAGGTCCCAGTTGTTGCGGATGTTGCGCATCTTCTCGTTGGCCGTGTTGATGGGCACGTTGTCCGTATTACCCTCGATCAGCACGTCATAGTCTCTGTAGTCCATGATGATCTTGGCGATCTTGCTCAGCGTCTGCTCGGCGCGCTCGTTCACCTCGTAGCTACCGCTCTTGTAGAGCATGTTGTCAGCCAGCGAGATATAGACCACACCCTTGAGCACCTGCACATCGACCTCCTTCAGCTCCTCGCGAGACAGCGAACGCGTCAGGTTGTTGGTCAGCACCATGTTGAGCGAATCGCTCTTCGTCTTCACCTCCACGAGGTGGCGGATGTATTGGTTAGACTCGTTGATCTGATCGACGAGCTTCGAGATGTTCACGTTGTTCTTGTCCGCGTTGTTGAGGCTTCGGTCAAGACTTCCCTGCAGAGCAGCCGCACTTGCTTTGGCCTGTGCGAGCTGGTCCTCCAAGCTCTTGATGCGTGCGTTGTTGGCCGCGATGGTCTCCTTCGCACTTTGATACTCACTCGTCAGCTGACGATTCTCGTTCTGACAGTTCTCCAAATCCTTCTTGCTGGCACAACCCGACAGCACGAGGCAACCGATGGCCAGGGCAGAAAATAAAGTTCTCTTCTTCATAACTCTTATTGTCTTTTGTATTTGTTCTTAATAATAGATGCTCTCTGACGAAGATGGCGGCGGGGCGTAATGAGAGTCTTGCTCTCAAATTGCCGAGTGCAGCCTAACTTTTGCAAAGTTATGACTAAGACGATGAAAACCGCCAGTTGTTGCATCCATTTAAAGTAATTTAACCAAGCATTTTGCCTATTATTGAATCTTAACAAGGAATCTTTCGTAAATTTGTGGCATGAAAAAAATCGTATCCCTTTTCACCCTGTTGCTCACGACCTTGGCTTCGTGGGCCATCGACGACGGCGTCCCCCATGCGCTTGCCCAGCAGCGCAGCCGCGAAATCACGAATGTCAGTTATCTGCTTCGCCTCCACATCCCTGCCGAGCGAGCACAGAGGGTGACCGGCAAGGCTACGGTCCTTTTCCATTGGGCCGGCAAGGGCGACCTCGTCCTCGACTTCACAGGATCGCTCACGGGGCAGCCTTCCGTCAATGGGCGTAGCTTCCCGAAGGCGCGGGTGGAGCAGGAGCATATTGTCATCCCGAAACGTCTGCTTCGCAAGGGTGCCAACCGTGTTGAACTGGAGTTTGCGAGTAGCGACGCCTCCCTCAACCGCCATGACGACTATCTCTATACGCTCTTTGTCCCAGCCAATGCGCGTAGCGTCTTCCCCTGTTTCGACCAGCCCGACCTCAAGGCGCTCTTTTCGCTCCAGCTCACCCTCCCCGAGGGGTGGGACTATGTCACGAGTGCCGATCCCAAGCATCCCGTCTCCACCTACCTTTTCTCCTTTGCCGCGGGTAAGTTTCAGCGCAAGACGGCCACCATCGACGGCCGGACAATGAACGCACTCTATCGAGAGACCGATCCCGAGAAGGTGGCGCAACTCGACAAGTGCTTTGCTGAGGCCGCATGGTCTATCCGCTGGCTGGAGAACTATACCGGCATTGCCTATCCCTTCTCCAAATACGACTTTGTCGTTCTCCCTGGCTATCAGTTTGGTGGCATGGAGCATCCTGGGGCGATACAGTTCAACGCCCGTACCATCTTCCTGGGTGCCCAGCCGACCGAGGACGACGAGTTGCGTCGCTTCCAGCTCATCTCTCACGAGACGGCCCACATGTGGTTTGGCGATCTGGTGACGATGCGCTGGTTTGACGATGTCTGGACAAAGGAGGTCTTCGCCAACTTCATGGCCTCGAAGATGGCAGCCGACCAGTTTCCACATGTCAACCACGAGCTCAATTTCCTCAAGGACCACTATCCTCTTGCCCTTTCCATCGACCGCACGGAGGGCACGCACCCCATCCAGCAGCAGCTCGACAATCTGAAGAATGCCGGCCTGCTCTACGGCCATATCATCTACCACAAAGCCCCCATCATGATGCAGAAACTCGAAGAGCGTATGGGAGCAGAGGCTTTGCAGCGAGGCTTGCGTGAGTATCTGTCCCGCTTCAGCTATGGCAACGCCACATGGGACGACCTCATCGACATCTTGGGCAAGGAGGCTCCCCAGGCGGGCATTGCCGACTTCGACCGCCAATGGGTGAAGCAGGCGGGTATCGCGCTCGAGGCTTATGGCATCCAACTGCTCGCTGTGCCCCAGATCGCCAGTCTCCAGCAGCGTCTTTCTCAGGGAGGCATGAGCGAGGTGGATCGTTTCCGTGCGGCCATGACGCTCTATGAGAACTATCTCCATGGGCGGATAGCTGCCGATAGTCTTGTCCAGACGATGTTGCGGGCCGTGGAGCGGGAGGACAATCCCTTGGTGGCTACGTCGCTCGTCGGCTATGCCACGTCAGTCCTTCCCTATGCCTCCGACCGTGGGGTGGGGGAGTGCAAGCTCCTTGATCTTTCTCGCCGCCACTCCCTGCGTGGCGTCCGTACCAGTTCGTTGCGCTATCTCTCCACGTCGGCACAGTCCGAGGCTGTCCTTGACTCGATGTTGGTGGAGTGGCAGCAGGGCGACAATCCACTCCTGACGGTCAACGACTGGATGAGGGCGGCCTATCATCTGGCCCAGTACCTGCCCTCCAAGCGCCAGGAGATCTTGTCCCGTCAGCGTGCTCGCCTCGCTACCGATGATGCGCGGGCGGAGTTTGACTTTGTCTCGCGTGGCTGCGACACCACTCCTTCTGTACAGGATTCGCTCTTCGCCTCGTTGCTCCAGGTCGAGAATCGGCGTGTCGAGCCCTGGGCCGCGCAGCTCCTCTCGCTCCTCAACGATCCCATCAGCGAACCCCATAACAACCGCTTCCTTCTCCCTGCCCTCGATGCCTTGGAGGAGGTGCAGCGCACCAGCGCCATCTTCTTCCCTGGCGACTGGCTGGCAGCGCTTCTCTCCCACCATCGGAGCGAGGAGGCGCGCGCCCTCGTCAGCGACTGGATAATTCGCCACCCCGACTATCCCACGCCTTTGATGAACAAGGTCAAGCAGAACGCCTACCGCTTGCTGTTGGGGAGGTAGCGAGGCGTCTCCCGAACCAGCCAATGTGTTCTTTGTGAGGATTGGGGCGTAATCAAAAAGACATGACGGAAAATCGCGATGTCTATTTTGATGGGTCTTTCAGCGATACTAAGGGCTCTTACCCTATCATGCTGAAGTTTGAGATGGATGACAACTATTTTCCAGGCGTCTGCTATTATCATAACATCAACTATGGTACGAAACTCAAGATGTCTGTCCGTTTCACGGAGGAGGAAATGATCATTCGTGGCAAAGCCAACGGTAGCGATTTCGTCATGAACTTCACTCCTACGACCGACGGCAAGTGGAAGGGAAGGGCTCTGTCGGGTAGTCATTACCTCAATGCGGAGATACGTCCCCGGTCGCCGAGGTAGTCTTGGGTTTGCCCGTATTCCTATATATAATGGTATAGATATTAATAATTACTTTGGTGTCAATATAACCTCTATCGTGTTTTTTAAAATATGAATGCAACGAATCTTTTGAAGCGAGCAGCCTGTCTGTTCTCCCTCACGGGCCTTGCGCTCTCGGTCTCGGCCCAGTCGCGTTTTGCCGATGCCATGCGGCAGGCATACGCCAAGCCAGAGCGTATATACCAGTTTTATGTCCAGCATCAGCCGGATAGTATCTACAAGCAGGGGGAGGATGTCTTCTCGCCTTATCTCTCTTCCGATCAGTTCGCTGCCCAGCTTCGTGCGATGGAGGAGCGGCTGGGAGATCCCGTTGAGGCTTCGATGTGGGAAATGCAGCAGATGGCGGGATGCGAGATTTATTCCCGCAAGATTACTTTCCCGCGCCATTCTGCTACTCTTAATGTTGTTTTCGACCCGTCGGGAAGTCTTTTGGGCTTTACTTTTACCGATGAGAAGGCGCTGCTTACCGAGACGGAGTCGGCCCATCATATCTATGTCTCCGACACAATCCAATTGCCTGCCCGCCTCACTATGCCGTCGGCCTCGTCGGTCAAAGATCGGGTGCCAGTCGTTATCCTTGTCCACGGTAGCGGTCCTTCCAATATGGATGAGTCTATGGGCCCGAATGCTCCTTTCCGCGACTTGGCCGAGGGCTTATCGCGTCGTGGAGTCGCCGTCCTGCGCTATGACAAGCGTACCTTCGTCTGCCCGCAGTTCTTTGAGAATGCGAAGAATGGGTTTACCTACGATGATGAGACGGTCGATGACGCCCTCTCAGCCATTCGCCTCGTGAAAGACTCCTTGGCTCAAACTATGGCGCTCGATCCTTCCCGTATCTATATCGTCGGTCATAGTTTGGGCGGCATGTTGGCTCCGCGTATCGCAGAGCGGAGTGGTGCTGTGGCAGGTCTCGTCCTGCTTGCCGCTCCCACAGGAAAACTGCGACCGGCGATGGAGCGCCAGTTTGCTTATCTTGGTCGTTCGGTAGAAGAGGCACGCCAGTTGACCGAACTCACCTTGGCGAAGACTCCCGAAGTCTATCTCGATATGGATGCTCGCTATTCGGATACAGCCACAGCACAGAGTCTGAATCTGCCGATGCTGATCCTTCAGGGTGAGCGCGACTATCAAGTGACGATGGACGACTATTGGGCGTGGCGCGAGGCTGTGGGCAATCGCCAGGGAGTGGTGATGAAGTCCTATCCGTCGCTCAACCACTTGTTTATGTCGGGCGAGGGAGCAAGCATGCCCGAGGAGTATCGTACGCCAGGCCATGTTGCCGAGGAGGTGATGGACGATATCGCCAACTTTATCCTCTTGGGCAGATAAGATCCTTGCTTACCTTCCTGCGCGATCCTTACTTACCTTTGTGCGCGAACCTTACTTACCTTCGTGCGCGATCATTACTTAGGATGGATTTTTTCGTTCCTAAGCTCGCAAGATGCCAATCGTCTTGTTTGGGTCAATACTATTTGAGAGGGGCGGAAAACTGCCGCCCCCTCTCTGCGGACCGTGAAAGATTGTGAATGGAATACGAGAAGATTGTGAGTGGTTGTGAATAGATTTGCATTCGCCTCCTCATTGCACTATCTTTGTATAAGATAGGCTGCACTCGGCAATTTGAGAGCAAGCTCTCATTGCGCTCGTTTGCACTATCTTTGTATAAGATAATCAAAAAAGTTGTATCAGTTTAATAATCAGCATAGTTGTTTCGACTGGTTTATTTATGGTAACGATTTAGCGAAAGTCAGACTACTTCTGCCCGCTTTACTTTTCATAATAGTTTAAACAACTCTTGCGGTTGCAAAGATAGGGTAATTATATTTTACGGTCGCGGATCATCTTCATCAAGCAGCTTTTACCTACACGACGTTGACCTACCAATACGATGATGGTTTCCTTGCCAAGATACTTTTCTATCTTGTCGATATAGGACTGACGAATGATAGTTGCCATATTGTTATCTTTTATAAGTGAATTTTATTCTCGCTATGTCAGTTTTTGTCACATCCGGATAGTACTTTTGCCGCATGAAATGACAATAACTATATTTATTAAGGTATGAATGCAGGAAGAAATGGGGATAAGAGTCCTTAAAAAGTAAAATATAAGAGGAATCCAGGAGATTTCTTGTGAAAAAGTTTGGTGGTTCATCAGATTTTTACTAAATTTGCTATTGGATTAGTGACAGGGCAGGTGAAAGTCCTCGCTTGAAGTCGCTATGATGCAGAGAAGCAAGATAATCTTGTGGACACGAGCAAGCTATTCAGTTCTGTAGGTTGAAATCTGGTAAATTGAAACGTAGAAAGAACGTGAATTTGTTTGAGCGAGTCTGCACCATCATATGGTGTGGATTCCTCTTTCGAATTTTCTTTTCTACGGGTTTTACCAGAGCCTAACTTACAAGAGAGTGAAGAAAGAAGGGGTTCACGCCATTCTTTTTTCGCTTGTGAACCATTATGGACTTGTTTGGTTCGCAGATATTTCCCATCTTTGCAGAAGATTAGCTGCACTCGGCAATTTGAAAGCAAGCTTTCATTGCGCTCGTTTGCATAATCTTTGCCCCTTGAAAGTAAATGGTTTACTGCACTCGGCCATTTGAAAGCAAGCTTTCGTTGCGCCCGTTTGCATGAACTTTGCAGTAAGATAAGCTGCATATCAGTATAAAAAGTAAATGATCTGCCGTTTCGGTTGAAAAGCAGGAGCAGCAATATGTAATAACCTAAAAACTCAATGCTTATGAGTAAAGTATTTCAAGTGAAGCCTAAGCGCCTTAAACGCTCTAACGGTACAGTCCTCACTCCCGATATGGTAGTGACAGTAACGACCCTGCAGCACACCGCCACCCCTTTTTATAATGGAGCCAAGGAGGTGCAAGAAGCCTATATGCGCATCTATGCTTTCGATTATAAGAAAGCCTGCTGCAATCAGAATGATTTTGAATTTATAAAGTTGGACTAATGGGAATATTTAATTCTAAAAATTTGAAGAAAGCGGTCAATATGGTCGCTTCTTCTTCGCCTGTCATAAATGCAATTTCTCAAGCTACTGACATTGTAGATAAGTCTATGGATGTAATAGACAAAAATCTAAATGGAGGGAAAAACTGGAACTTCTCGGAGCCGCCAAAAGACGAAGTGGCTAAAGCCTTTATGAATGGTGTAAGAGGCAAGCATATAGTTTGTATGATGACAAACATTTCTGATACTGCTAAGGCTTCTATTCGTGATAATTTCAATCTAGATATACATGAACAAATCTTGTTCTTTAATGATACTTCATTCTTTGGAAACAAAAATCAAGGCATAGTTATTACCAATAAAAAGCTTGCTTGGATTCCTGATAATGATGAGGGAGACGTATATTCTTTTGCATTTAATGACATTGAGAGAGTTGAATATCGCGAGATGCAAATCTATCTATGGGGATATGGAAATGACGAGGATAATGTACATTTGCCATTGGACCATTTCTTTAGTTTTAATGGAGAGACTTCTGCCGTTAAAGCTGATGCTCAAAAAATAGCTGCCGTGTTAAACAAGATGGTTACTGTTGCAGGGCATGAAGAGGAGACAACCCCATTGGAAGTAATAGAATCTTATTTGGATAATAATGAAGCGGATAAGGCAATTCAATGTATAAACGAAATCTTGTCATCTACCGATTTTACAGATGAAGATGAGACTAAATCAATTTATTATTATTATTTGGGACTGGCGTATGCACAAAAAATGACAGAACAATTAGATGTTGATATCGCAGCTGGCTCGGAGCAATTCTCAGAAGAAGTAGATCGTTATGATGGTGCTATGAACAGTGCGTTTAGAGAGGCGCTTGTACTTTGTACAGATGATGAATTCCGTTGTAAAATATATTATCTTAATGCTTTGTATTGCTTAAATCGATTCCAAGGAAGACAAATGGCGTTAGCAGCTATGGAATCACCAGATTTTGAGATTAAGCAAGAAGCTAAGGATATATATATGAATACAACTAAACATCTTCCTGCTTATTTTACTCAAATAGACTATAATACGAGAAAATTTATATTTGTTCTTGGAACAGAGAAACAACTACCTGGTTGCTATGATAAAGATGGGAATATACAATGCGTGTGACATTGTAAACGATCTTCCGACATCAATCCAATTCCCTGTTGGGCATCCGCAAGCCAACACTTTATACATTGGTCATCCGTTCAAACCAGCAACGTATCTACCATTTGAGAATGCAACAGAGCAGTTGTTTATGGAAAGAGTACATGAACTTTGTTATTTGGGACAATGTCTTGGAGCTAATGAAATAAGAATTAAAAGATTACGTGGGTTAGATACAGCTTCTTCAGAAGCAAAGCAGTTGGATGTATCCGGAGAATTGGATGTTAAAGCCGTTAGTGTGGGGGGAAGTTTTGGTAGAAATACTGCTGTTCAAAATAGTTATTCATCCAAGGATGGAATGGAGATGGTTCAGACGTATTTACCAACAAGGCAGCCATATTGCCCAGACGATTTGGTTTGGTTAGACTCTGAAACTTCTTGGCAAGCTTTGGTAAAGCAAAGATTGAATGGAAATATATTGTCATATTCTTTGCATCTGTCTTCTTCGGAGTCTGTAAGCATGACTTCAAGTAAAGTCCTGTCTGTCAAGGCATCTTTTGAATACCTTGTCACAAAGGCAAGTGGGTCTTATGATGCCAAAACAGACAAGACCTTTAGTAAGACAGAAGAGATAGAATGGGAGATTGATATGCAGTTCAAGCCTTTGCAGGATTTTGAGGACGATAATGTTAATGCCTCTAATGGTCAGGCAGTTGCTCAGATTGCTCAAACACAGGAATCTGAATTGTCAGAGGACGAGTTGGCGTATAAGGAAGAAGTAGAGTTCTGTTTGGAAGATGCCTCTGAAATAGATGCTCATTCTCGTAAGTTCTTGGAGCGTAAACGTCAGAAACTCGGATTGTCAGAGACGAGAGCGCAAGAGATTGAGGACATGGTAAAGGCTTCTTTGGTATCTTTTACCGATGAAGAAAAAGAGTACATGGAAGCTCTTGATGATGTCATTGAAGATGGAGTAATTCCAGATAATGTCCGTAGATTATTGGAGCGTGAAAGAAAATCATTGGGAATCTCTGAGGAACGCGCCAAAGAATTGGAAGAAATAAAATGTAAAGCATAATTCTGAAAACTCAATTAGTTGTGATAAGATTTTCACAACTAATTGGGGTTTCATATAACAAAATAGACTATGAGTAAAGTATTTCAAATAATGCCTAAGCGCATCAAGCGCTCTAACGGTACCGTCCTCACTCCCGATATGGTAGTGACAGTAACAACCATGCAGCACACCACCACCCCTTTTTACAATGGAGCCAAGGAGGTGCAAGAAGCCTACATGCGCATCTATGCTTTCGATTATAAGAAAGCATGCTGCAACCAGAATGATTTTGAATTTAAGAAGTTGGACTAAAAATAATATAAAAACAGAATTGTGATTATGGAAAAATATGAATGGAAATCACATTAGACAATAAAAAGGGACTCCATTTTGATGCATCAATTGATGAAGGTATTAAAATTGACACAGTGTTGGGGTCTGATGGAAAAGTTAGAATACGAGTGAAATACAAATAATAGAGGCAATATAAATTAAGGCGTATAAATGTCATAAAATTGTATGGCACATTGCAGCCTTTGTTTCTAAAGTTTGCGAAATACAATAGAGAACATAAATGTAACATAGCAAAAGTGATGAGTACAACTACCCTTACAACAAAGCCTGGCACCAACCTGATACAAGAAGAAATGGAATATTGTATTGCAGAAATACAAGCTATAGAAACTGAGCTTAATGCACAGTTTGAGGTTCTTGGTGAGCAGATTGATACTGGTTTCAAACAAATTGGCGAACTCACCAAGCATGGTATTCAAGTGGCCAAATCAATTGGTAGAACCTTTGACAGTGAATATGCTGCTATTGGTACAACAGCTATGGTTTTTGCAGGGGCGGCAGTCTTTGGAGCTATAGAAAAGATGAATGCAGCCCGAGTACATAATGCTGCATTGGACAAGATGCTTAAGCTCAAGAAAAAGCTTGCGTCAGAAAAATTAGCGAAAACGGAAAAACTCGCAGAAAGAGCTACGAAGGTACAAGAACGAATAGGCCAATTAGTGGAAGTAGAGGCAGAAAAGACATATGCTAAGGAGGACGTGGAAAATCCTTTGTTCAAATTGCAACTTGCCAACATGCAGCGAATAATGAATATCTATCGCTTGTCTAGCTATTCTAAGATATTAGTTGATTTTTTATGCTCGGAATATCGGGCATGGAACATAGGTAAGCATTGCTCATCAAAGAATAGACCAACTTATTTTGATGCGAATTCTATGATTGCAAAGAGACTCTGCCCCAACCATAATATGGAGTGTGAACTGAGCAGACTTGAAAAAAACAAGAACTTGTTAGGAGTGGATGTATTCATTGTCACAGATATAGCGTTGCTTAGCCCTATCCTTTGCAAATACGGATTTGACAGCAACAATTATGATGACGAAGATGAATACAGTGCAGACATTATGAAGTCATTGCCTAAGATACAGAGTCCTTGCGCAAGGAAGTTACTCAAGAAGAATGCTGCGTATAAAACCTATAAACGGCACATGTTTTGGTTCAAATATGGTCAAACGACAATATTTTTGGGAATAACCATCCTTTTGCTTAGCCTAGTTTTTTTCCTACTCAGTTGGTTGGATTGGCGGGCATGGATAGAATGGACGCTCGGTATAATCTTTTCTCTATGTGCATGTTTCATATCTGGTTATATAAGTTATGGTAATGAAATGCCCAAGTCTACTGCAGAAAAGGCACGCAAAAAACTGAAAGAACAAGCTGGATATGTCAAGATTTCCCGCCCGGACTTTAGCAAGAAAAACGTAGTGTGGGCAGGTTTTACTGGAGCAATAAAAGGTGCAATATCATCCTTTTCGGATTAGTACTAACATTTTAAAGTAAGATAATATGGAAGAAAATCAAAATCAAGTTGCCCCAATCATCGATACAGTCGATGACGTGGCTATGCAAATTGCCGCAGCTGTCAACGTGGTCAACAATGTGACGACATCAGTAACTGATACAATTAAGTACATCGCCGATGTAAAAGTGCAATTGAAACGTCTTGATGCAGAGCTCGAAGCGTTCATTGTACAAACTAACGCCAATCTTGATCGTTTCAAGTCCGCTATTCCGATGTTGGAAAAGCAGCTCGACAAAGCCTCCAACCGTATAGATAAAATTACCGATGAGGCGCTGCTTCACGCTAAGAACTGCAATATGACAGAAGAAGAAGTGAAGAAGCATTCTCTAATGATAGAAATGTTGTCAAGCGCCAACGACAGTTTCAATAATCTATTGATGCGTATTTTGTCGCTGTAGTTTGAGTCTGATGTTTAACGAACGACTATTCTCCCTCTACCACAATCATATGCAAGCACTCGATGCTTTGTATGCCGACCTCGATGCCAAAGGTGTTAAGGACTATGTGGGACCGCTCCTTCCATACTGTTGGGAGGAGCAGTATCTACGTTCGCAATATCGGCTAGTGGTGTTCGGCCAGGAAACCAATGGGTGGTATTGCGATTACATGAAGTCAGATGAGGAAATTCGGAAGAACATCGGGATGTATAAAGACTTTCAATTTGGTGCTGAATACAACTCTATATTCTGGCGGTATGCTCATCGTTTCAACCTTGAGTTGAATGGCTTTGACAACTTGAACTTCATTTGGATGAACGTCAATAAATTTGGTAAGGACACGGGGAAGGGCAAGCCGGAACAAGTAGTGCTTGATGACGAGGTGCGCTATTACAATCTTCTGACCGAGGAACTTGAGATATTACACCCCGACGTGTGCCTTTTCTTCACTGGGCCCAACTACGATGGAGATATCCGGCAGAAGATTTCAGACATAGAGTACCATGAATTTGCAGGTTATTGTGTGCGCAAGGTGGCGAAACTCTGTTCGAAGCATCTGCCGAAGTTCTCTTACCGCACATATCATCCTGGCTATGGCAACCGTATTTCCGAAACTTATCAAGATATATTGAATGCTATTCTTAAGGACTGCAAGAGGTAAAATTGCTTCTGGAAAGAAAACAAGCGCTTGGAGCAGATAAAAAGCTCAAAGAATCAGTTTGTCTCTACTTATCAGGCAGAGGTAAATAAGGTGGTAGAACATTTTGAAAAATATTTATCACAGGTCTTTGACAATTATAACAATAAATTGGAAGAGACAGATCGATCTAAAACGGAGTTGATAGAAGCTTCTAAGAAGAATGATATTACGATTAAGAAGATCAGTGAGTTGGATGCAGAATTTTCAGACTTCATTGAAACTATAGAGGTAGATGAGTAATTATGTTCAAGTATAATTATTATGGCAAAGAATGAAAATAAAATCTTAGAGGAGTTAAGACGAAGAGGCGGTGTTTATGAAGATCCAGCTCCTGAAGTCGGAGGCTTTACTGGCTGGTTGATGAGCTTGTTTACCAATAAAAAGTAAGCCGCATATACTTTTTTCTTGATGTTCTGCCACCATTTGACATATCTATATAGTTATTTCGCAGCTGAAATCAAATGTATAACTATATAAGGTAATGTAACAATGGAAAAGAACATCAGGAAAAGAGTGTGTTGGTTGGCTGCGGTATTGAGTGCCGGGCTGGTAGTATTATTTGGCTATTGGTTCTTCTTGAACCCTCATGGCTATTGGCAAAAGAAGAAGGAGGCAGAGAAGAATGAATATATGGATAGGAGGATGCTTTGGCGGAAGTCGGAGAAAATGACCATGCAACAGATGTTGTCGGACATGACGCTAATGGCTAAGGGGGATTCGGTCCTGGTTTGTTGGCTAACTGGTCTCTCGCTTCCCGTTTATCGTGACTTCATTCATGGTACTGCGCAACCTACAAGGAATGCTTGGGCTGAGACGAGATATTGGTATATGTCTTCTCTCGCTAAAGGCAGAGAATGGATGGAGGAACGTGCCAAGACGAGGATTCACAAGAGCCTGATCTTTGTGGAGACGAGTAGATTTCAGGTGCAGAAGGATTCCTTGAAGGATTATCGTAAAGAGAAACTTTCTCCAACTGAGATTAGAAACAACAAGATGTATCTAAAAGATAATTGTCTGTATAGATGACATCATAGCATAAATAAAGTGTAACGAAAAATGAATAAAATTATAGGGCTTCTTGTAATGGTTTTCCTATTCCTGTCCTGGCGACCAATCGTTGCTATAGTGGCAGCAGTATTGTTCGTCAACATCAATGGTACGGAATTGTATGGATGGCAAGCTGGTTTGGCGCATGGATTGTTCTTCCTGCCTAATCTGGTGAGGCATCTCTTTGACGGCGATGTCCTTTTCAAGGCTACCAATTGTACAACAGGTTATTATGTTGCCTGGTGGATAGCTACAGTCGGTTCGTGCATCGGTTGGCTCATTGATGCAACCTTCTCTTTTTTGAAGGCATCTGTATTTGTGGGTAGTGATAAAGAATAAATAAATATAAATACGATGAATAGTATGGCTGATAATCAAAAAGTATATGAGGCAATCAAGACGATTGCTGATGAGCTCTGCAAGGAGAACAAGACGTATCTTCGCGCAGATTTGGCTTTTGAACTGAAGAAGTATGGTATAGCTTCTGATTCCTCGGAGGTGAGTAAGCTGGTATTTGATGCCTACAGATATTTCCATGATAATGGCAATATCGCCATTGCTTTTGTTTCCAATAATTCTCGTACAACCCTTGTGGCTGAATACAAGTTGAATGACAGTCTGGAACAGGGCAACATGGAGGAGGCTTTGAAGATAGCTGAGACGGAACTGGCGTTGTCTTCATCTGCTTTGGAGCAGTTGAAAGAGCAAGTGGAATTGAACCTTAACCTGGTTCTTGCTAAGGGAACGTCGAAGATGGCTGATATTGTCATGGGTACGAATGGCGTGAAAGATGTTAGAAGTAAGGCTTCCACCATGTTTGATAAATATACCAAGATGGTGGAGGCTTATCATTATGCTGAGGATAGCGTTCGTGGAAACATCGAAGGTTTTACCTCCTTGCGTAGTGATATCGGGACGGTTTATCGTGACTATGCCCTGAAACTTATCGATATCTATGGCGACTCTATCAAGATGGTTTCTCCTGATCTGTTCGACTTCAAGCGAATAGAGTGGCTGGATGTGGACGAGATGCTTAAGTATGTGGAGTTGGAATATAACAAGCTCACGGAGAAATGTGCAGCTTTGATTGGTGAGATTTCTGTTAGTTTCCGTACTTCCTTGCAGGGTTCTTTGCAGGCTTATAAGTCTTTGTCGAATGGCAACAAGTCCTTGGGCTTGGCGATGGCAGGATTGACGATGCTCGAACACTATATGGGAGCAAGTGAACGCGCTAATCGATTGAAATCAGATTTATCAGTTTTCCAGATGAGCGTGAAGCATGATGCCACTCGCATCAAGGCTGATATGGGACGATTGTTGGTAATCTGCAAAACGCTCAATGATGTGGTAATCCCGAAGGCGAATGTGTTCTTGCGTTATGGAGAAAAACTGTTGGCTTCTGACTTGAAGGCGACGCTTGATGCTTTGTATGCGGATGAGACTATTCGTCCATTGGAGGAGCAACGAAAATGTCTGCTTCAGCAGATGAAGGCGCTGGACATGGAAATGAACGACCATCTTCAGAACATCGATGTCTATACCTCGCTGATTAATGACATCACCGCTACCTTGGAGTCTAAGCAGGGAAGCTATATGGAAGCGAAGTCGAAGAAGCCTTCCAAGCCTTTCTTCCTCGTCAACTGGATCACCTTTGGTATGGCCAACAAGAACTACTATCGTGACTTCGCTGAATGGAATGCGGTATGCTTCCCACTTGTGAGAGAATACGAGAACTATCAGGTAGAATTCGGCAAGCGAATCATGATATTGGGCGAGAGTCATTATTGTGATGAGAGTTGTGCGGATTGTGGCGACTGCCTGCTACATCGGGAGTGTATGAACTTTACGCAGCAGGTGCTTGATGATTATCTCAATGAGAACAAGGAACGGCAAAACTGGATGCGGACTTTCCTGAAGTTTGAGCGTTCGTTAGTGGGAGAGGAAACCAAGCAAGCGATGAGGCTGAAAATTTGGAACTCGGTGGTATTCTTCAACTATCTGCAAGTGGCGATGGGTGGTCCTCGCGAGGCTGGCACTGCCGAACAATATCACCAGGCTGGCAAGGCTTTCTTTGAGGTCATCGAAAAGTATCAGCCTGAGTACATCATCGTATGGGGCAAGAGGCTTTGGAATAATCTTCCTAATGTAGGCTGGCAAGATGGCGACGACATCGTTGTGGATGGTTATCCTGTTGCTACGGGTGCTTATCTTCTGAGTAATGGTAAGCAGGTGAAAGTGATGGCGGTAAACCATCCTTCCGTAGGCTACTCCTGGGACTATTGGCACAAGGTGATACAAAGATTTTTGAGATAATTTTCTTGCTTGCGCCACGATTTGACATACCTTACCTTTACCTTTGCAGTCGTAAACATAATTAATTAAACGATATTGCTATGGGATTTGTAGAAGTAAAGCCAAAAGAATGGTACATTGAACAGGCCAAAATTACTAAGGTATGGAGTAAAAAGCTTGAAGAAAATGAAACTTATATGCATGGAGCAGAAGATTTTGAACCTGTTTGTCCATACATCAATCCTCAATTCCGCTTTAAGACTAAATTCTTCAAAGTGGTTTGGATGGTCTTGGAGGAGCAGGCATTAAATACCTTAGGCTCTCATGCTGAAAAGGTTAGAAGTTGCTATGTGCTTGATAAGTACTGTGCGTTATTCGTAAAAGCGACTTCCGATGAGTTCCAAATATATTATTCTGAGAATACTTGTTTTGAAGATAGAGAGTTGCAACTCTGGATATTTGCACAATTTAAGGACTTTGTGGAGGCTGTTGCTCAAAAAGTATTGCCTTGTAGATTCCTTTATTTGGAAAACGAAAAGCAACTATTTGCTGAGACATTAACCTTGAATTGGGATTTTCGAGCCTTTGGCAGGTGTTGGTTTGATGGAAGCCGCATAAATTTATCTCCATATTTGATGATTTATCCATTGCCGTATATAGATATGGTCATTCTTCATGAGTTGGCGCATTTGAGGTATCCTCATCATAGGGCAACCTTTTGGAAATTCTTGTCTCAGCTATTAGGAGAAGATGCTAAGACTGCTACAGAAAACTGCGATATGATATTAGGAGACAGAAATAAGAGTTATCGTTACCTCATGGAAGGCTTTAGATGGGTTGATTCTTGTTTCAAGAAAAAACAGAAGAGACTTACCAAGATTTCTTCATAAGCATGATATAGTGATAAAACTGTCTTAAATAAAGCTCAATATATGGCACAGATTACAATCAATATCCAGACTATGGACTGGACAATGGGGGAAACCGTAGGCTTGCACTTGATGCTGAAGAAAGGCAGCAAGGCAAGAATCGCTTGGGGCGATGGAAAGGTACAGGTCGTGACAGGTAAACAGAAACCTGCTTCCGAAAAGTTGGCTTGGGTGGAGGCAGGTCATGCCTATCCTGAGAAGGGCGTCAACTATACCATAACCATCTGTTCGGAAGAGGAGGATGCCATTATCGGATTTAATGGATGTGGCATGTTCGAGGTGAAAACCTTGGATGTGATTCTCACGGAATGTCCTAACTTGCGTATCTTGGGCTATTCTGGGTATGGCGAGGAGAAACTCGACGTGAGCAAGAATCCTTTGCTGGAGTTCATCGACTTCCACGAGATAAGAAACGAGAAGTTGGATTTCTCTGCCAATCTTCTCTTGGAGGAGTTGCATATTGATGGATCCGAAGATTTGGTATCATTGAATTTGAGCAAGAACGACAAGTTGCGCCGCTTGGACATCTTTATGTGTCACAATCTCCAGCATCTTGCCTTGAGCAATCAGTCGCAGCTGAATGAGGTGGATTTCGCTCTTACTCATCTTCGTCCCAAGGACTTGGAGTATTTGGAGAAGACGTTGAAGCGAAACGCTCCTTACAAGGTACGGGGCGGAAGTTTCGGCGATGATAAGATAATAGAAGTGTGTAATGGTAAAATAGTAGGGGAATATGAAGGAAAATTGTGATTGGAAAAAATGCTTGGACAGAATTGAGGATAAGGGATTTGACGACGATGATGCTTATTCAGAGATTCTCGAATATATCCGAGAGGTGGCTACTGTTGATGAGCAACGTGAGGTGCTACAAAATGTGGAGCAACGTGTGAAGAAAATCGTGAACTATGATTTTGCAAAGGCATGGTTCCTACGTCACATGAGTGAAAGCGAGCATGATGTCATCGAAGTCTTAATGGGAGTAAGATATGTTGTATTGAATGAGATGATGCTTCATCCGACTCCTGCCGAAGTGGAGAGATTTCGCTATCAGAATGATAAGCTCTTCAAATTGACTCAGGAATGTTATGCCCAGTGCAGAAACATGTGGCGCACTTTGTTTCATACGCCTTATAAGGTGGATGATCGCTATCGTTATGAGGTGGAAGGAGTGTTGCGTTTCGAGTATGGAGATGACGATGCTGTAGTAAAGATGGAGAACGATGATTATTACGGATCTGATTTTCATTATATGATTCATCTGTTAGATGAACTGATGAGTGCAGGACGCTATAAGATGGATACAATCGTGAATGGTGTTTTTCGCAATTTTGTTGGGACTACCGAGGAAGGATATAAAACATTCAGAAACGAATTGGATGATGGCGATTCCTGGGATGAATGTTATCTTCACAAACCAGAGTTTGCTGATATTTGCGTTTGTTATGCCATGCATGCTCTACATACGCATCAAGACTATAGCCTGCCCGACATCCTTCGCATGGATGATTTCGTGGTAAAGGTTCATTTGCAATATGAGAATGAAGTTTGCGATACGAGAGATGCAGAGATTGGACCGCTCGATTATGAACCATCGTGGTTCCAAAAACTTGTAGAGGAAGATGTGAAAGAATTCGGAGGAAAACATACGCTGAATCCGACAAGAAAGAAATAGCATATAAAATAAAACAAGAAGTTTAACGACATATATAAAAAATAGAAGATAACGAAGTTAGCAGAAGCATTGAGCATCAGAGCCGACTTGCAGAAGAAAGTGGCTCAACTGAAAGAACGTATCAAGGAAAGCGCCAAAGTGCAGGAGGGTGATGAGCCTTGCGATAACTTGGAGGAATTGTACAAGGAACTGGATGAAGCAGTCGTCCAGTTGGAAGACTTGATTTATCGCATCAACATCACCAACGTTCAGATAGTTCAGGACGGAGACTCCTTGACTCGATTGATAGCCAATAGAGACGTCTTGTCGATGCGTGTCAAGGCATTGAAAGAGGTGGTGAACTACGTAGCTGCCAACGATAAGTCTCAAAGGCTATAGCGAGAAGCAGATCTGGGAGTTCTATAACATTATCAGAAGGGTCGAGACCGTCTTTGAAACCTTGAAGACCGACCTTGACATCCGTCCTGTCTATCATCAGACGGATGAAGCCATCAAGGCCCATTTTAATCTGGCAGTACTTGCTTACTGGATTGTATCAACCACACAGTATCAGCTTCGGCGGAATGGAAGCAGGATGTCATGGCAGGAAGTAATGAGAATAGCCGGTACACAGATAGTCATAAGTACTATCGCAAAGCGGATCGATGGTAACCAGGTTGAGGTACGGCAGTGCACAGAGCCCGAGAAACAGCTTTCTGATTTGTACAAGAAACTCGACTTGACCTCTCCTCCCTTAAAGCGAAGACGAAAAATTTGTGTGGTACATTTTTCTGAACTCAAAAAAACGATACTTGAGAATCAAAGAGTTATACGCATATAGGCTGCAAGTTGGGTTAAATAGGACAGCAAGGTGGGCTGAAGACACTCCTTCACACTTCTACTCTATTCCACCTTGAGGCTATCCCAAGTAGTCACTAAATGTGGTCATAAGTTACCACCCAGCGCGGCCTTAAGCTATCACCAACTCGGGCAATCAGCAACCCTCGGCAAGGTCGCGCTGAAGCCCCCTCCTAACTGCCCCTAAAAATGAATATAACTTCATCGGCCTACGAAGTTAACTTCATTGGCCTACGAAGTTATATTCATAGGGCTACGAAGTTAACTTCATTTTTTACCCCACTTTTGAGCCCAATCTGCGTGCGATTACTAAGTCAGTTCTCTTGCATGGGAAATCCATTTGTCCGCGTACCGCTTTCCATCCCGAACGGATCCCGAGACCATCCCGAAGGATTGGCGCAGGCTTTTGGGCCTTCCCCGGAGAGGGTAGGCGAGGCTTTTTCCTCCGTCCGCCCCCTTTCTTTGCCCATCCTGCCCTTTCTTCTCGTCTTTCCGGCCCCTATATATAATAAGGAGAAAATAATTAAATGATAAAGGAACCGAAATCTCTCTATAATGACAGATGTAAACCGCCTGTTCCCTTACTACTGCTTTTCCCTTTTTCCTGCTTTTTCCCCCAAAATGCCCTCTTTTTACCCTTGTTTTGTAAAACAACGCGAAAAACTGCCAACTTTCGCAAACTTTTCTTTCGAAACATTTGGAGGGTATGAAAAAACGCCGTACCTTTGCACCCGCTTTTCCGAACAAAGCATACGCCGAGAAAGGGAGAGCG
>OGFM01000326.1_pt1 | contig 42371 bp, 38 predicted proteins | sample 1570871 | NCBI WGS metagenome assembly OGFM01 (sample SAMEA2581957, study PRJEB24529) | metagenome | biome: Human gut stool | place: China | collected 2011
ATATGCGAATATTGGGTAGGATTGTGGGAGTGCGTAGCACGGAACAATCCGTAGGTATCAAAGTCGGGGGCTTTTGACCCCGACATCATAATATAATATTTACTATATCCTTTATACTACAACTTCAATACGAAAGTATCTACTTAAAATTATATTCAATAATAATCTTATTACATATTTTTCACACTGTTTTTTCTGTGGTTACGACATTTTACCAATTACATCTAATATATATTCTACCCTGTTTATGTAGCTGTGCTTCTTACTTACAAGTTCATGTCCTTTAGCAGCAATCTGCCTTCGTTTATCTTCGTGTAAAAGATAATACTCGGCTTTTTTACAGCAGTCATACATATCCTCATAATACACAATACTTTCTTCATTTTTAAAATAATCTGTAAGTTCTATCTGATAATTAGTAAGAAGAAAACCTCCTGCACCAAGTATATCCCACACACGCAGTGGTATGCCAGTACGGATATTTCTTATCGTCATATTAAGGTTAATGGATGAATTATTAAACACCTTGGGCATATCATCCATGTAGTCAACCGTCCCTTTAAAATCCACGTTTATAAGTGAGGCATCCTGCTCATCTGTATATAGGGCAACTTTGTTTTTCTTTGCCAGAAGATTAAGCGTTTTTACACGTTCTATATTGGCAAGCTTAAATCCAAGAAATGTAGACTCAAAAACCAGCCTTATATCAGAAAACGCCCTCTTATCCTGCCTGAAATCCACAAACTCTGATAACTGCTTTAATATATCCACTGTCAACAGCTCATCAATTATATTATCTCCGTATATATTAAGCTGTGCAAGCATAGCTGCATCAAAATATCCCCTTAAATATGGAGGAAGCTTATCTTTTATATCATCATATGAATTCTTATGATACATACTACCTACAAACGATATATCAGCACTGAATCTGTCTTTTTCTTCCCTGGTCTGGCTGTTAAGCTGGCTGCTGAGCCTGTCTGTATTCACAGCCAGCGGAAGATAGTATATATTCTTAACTCCCAGCTGCTTTAATTCATAATAAAAAAACTTATCAAATATAAATATATTGTTGCAGCTGTTAAATACAGACTGATGATAAAGTGATATAAGCGGACTATCCACTGTCCATGCCACATATTTTCTTCCTGTCTGTTCACATATATCAGAAACATGAGGAAAGTAATTAAGTGAAAATATCACATCATATTCCCTGAACACATCCGCAAGCAGTACATAATCATGTTCCTTTATGCCTGTTATGCTGTCACTTGACAGCGGCTTTTCTTCATACATATCTACTGAATGTCCAAAATATTCAAAAGCTGACTTAACATCTGCCTGATTAAACACCTTCCACTTGTATATAAGAATATTCATAATAATTCCCAGTTCCTTAACCAATAAATAATATGAAGTCAAAGATGAATTTGAATTTAATCAAACAACTTTCCCTACTCTCTTGTTGCAGCTTCAAGTACCTCAAAATAATTCTCAAATGTTTTTGCACAACACTCGTAATCATCTATTATGATGCCATCCACCTTAAGTCCAATAAGTGCAAATGCCATAGCCATTCTATGATCTGAATATGTCTTAACTACACCAGGCTTTACCTTTCCTGGTAAAATCTCGATTCTGTCCCTGCCCTTTTTGATATCTATGCAAAGACTGTTAAGCTCATTAGCAACAGCCTCGATTCTGTCAGATTCCTGATATCTGATATGTTCGATATTTCTTATGATAGTCGGAGTCTTTGCAAATGGTGCAATAGCTGCCAGTGTCATGGTCTGATCAGAAAAATCGTTCATATCAACATCCACGCCATCATATTCACCTTCTGCTGGTCCCGTAACACTTATACCTTCACGCTCTTCTGTAACTGTACAGCCAAGCTGCTTTAATACATCAAGAAACTTCATATCTCCCTGCATAGATGTTCTTCTTACATTCTTTACAAGGCAATATCCACCTGTAAGAGCCGCTGCTGCATAAAAATAACATGCTGCTGATACATCCGGTTCTATCTGATATGTTCCTGCAACATAACTGTCATCTGCAGGTATCACATATTCAGCACCTTCATGGTCTACCTCACAACCGAACTGCTTCATCATATTGGAAGTTATTCTTATATATGAACCATCTGTCTTTTTACTTGTTATATTAATCTTTAAGCCACTTTCAAGCATAGGTGCTGTCATCATAAGTGCACTTAAGAACTGTGTACTTTCACTTATGTCTATAGACACCTCTGACTTAGGCTTTCTGCCACCATAAGCTGCTCCTGTAACCCTTACTGGAAGATGTCCGTTTTTTTCAATAAATTCAAAGCTTGCTCCCATATCAGTAAGTGCTTCAAACAATGGAAGCATAGGTCTTTTCTTCATCTGCTCTGATGCATCTATTGTGTACTTTCCATCTGATAATCCAAGCATAGCAGTAAGAAATCTTGCTGCAGTTCCGGCACTTCCTACATTGATAGTACCCTCCTTCTTAGGAAGATTACCACCATGACCCTCAATAATTACATACTTTTCAACTTCATTCACCTGTATTATGTATCCAAGTGATATAAGACTTGTAAGAAAATGTCTTGAATCATCACTGAACAACACTCCATTAAGTCTGCACTCTCCATCAGATAATGCTGCCATAAGAAGAGCTCTGTTAGTGATACTTTTAGACCCTGGCACCTCTACAACGCAGTTGATTGGCTTGTTTAACTTTCTTACCTTATACTGTGACATTTTGATTATTACCTCTGTTATTATCTTATTAGCAGCTTTATAAACGTTGCAATATATGTAATGATTCATACCTACAAGTATTGTACAAAGCAACTCTTATACTGGCTGCTGCTTCTTTCTGCTATAGTATAACACCACTACTGTACAGCTTAACAATAAATATTGCTGTCATATAATTTTCTTATGTTGTAAATATCGATTCAATTATACTTAATATTTTTAAGTGTAATTAAATATCTGCTTATTATTATTAATATGGCAAAAATTGTACCACACTGAATATTTCCCTGATACAGCCCTGTTTTACTTTCTTTCTTCCATCTTAGGATAATCTCTATGCCATCCAACGTACTTGTAAGCTGGACGTATAATCTTACCGGCATTGACAAGCTCTTCAAGACGGTGTGCGCACCAGCCTGATATACGTGAGGTTGCAAACATAGGTGTAAACATTTCTTCTGGTATTCCAAGCATAGAATATACGAAACCACTGTAGAAATCGACATTGGCACATACTGGCTTAAACATTTTTCTCTTCTGCATAATAAGCTGTCCTGCCTCTTTTTCTACTGTTTCATAAAGTGCATATTCATTCTGCATACCCTTCTCGTCTGAAAGCTTCTTTGCAAATCCCTTAAGTATAACCTCTCTTGGGTCAGAATTAGTGTATACAGCATGTCCCATACCATATATAAGGCCTGCATGGTCAAATGCTTCCTTATCAAGAATTTTGTTAAGATAACCGCATATTTCTTCCTTATTATCCCAGTCACTGCAGTGTTCCTTGATATCTGCAAACATTTCCTGAACCTTTAAGTTAGCACCACCATGCTTAGGTCCTTTAAGTGATGCGATAGAAGCTGCCATAGCTGAGTATGTATCTGTACCTGATGATGTTACAACGTGGTTTGTAAATGTTGAGTTATTACCACCACCGTGCTCTGCGTGAAGCACAAGACAGATATCAAGTACTTTTGCCTCAAGCTCTGTAAACTGTCCGTCATCACGTAACATATAAAGAATATTTTCTGCTGTTGAATATCCCTTCTTTGGATTTTTTATCATAAGAGTTCCATCAAGCTTAAAATGTCTGTATGACTGATATGCGTACACTGTAAGAAGTGGCATCTTTGCAATAAGCTGAAGTGACTGTCTTAACACATTTGGAATAGATATATCATCTGGATTTTCATCATATGAATAAAGGCTTAATATACTCTTCATAAGTGAATTCATAAGATTAGTACTTGTTGCCTTCATAATAACATCACGGATAAATGCGCCTGAAAGCTCCTGAAGGTCTGTAAGTATGCGCAGGAAACTGTCCAACTGCTCCTGTGTTGGAAGATTACCAAATAAAAGAAGATATGTTGTTTCTTCAAATCTAAATCTGTCTCTTGTACAGCCCTTTATTATATCCTCTACATTATAACCCTGAAAATACAACTGACCATCGACAGGAATTTTTCTACCATTGACATTTTCATTACCACAGACATCTGATATTTCTGTAAGACCTGTAAGTACACCATTACCGTTACTATCTCTTAAGCCTCTCTTAACATCGTAGTCTATGTATAAATTCTGGTCAATAGAGCCTGACCTTCTACATTCTTTAACAAGCTGTTCAAATTCGCTCTTATCAACTGTTGTCAGTTCCATCATTTCCTGATTATTCATTGTAATCCTCCGTTCCTGTATCTGTGTGTAAATGTTTTATCATAATGTTGTGTGCATAAATTCTGCAATTCTTTGGCAGACAGCTTGTTTCTGCCTGTTTATATTACAAAGTTGTAATTACAACTTGTATATATAATATCTGCCAATTATTAGTACTTGCACTATCACAATTCTGCACGTCATTTCTATATTGCAGAATTATTGTTATCTATACCCGGTAAACATATATACAGATACAACATGTATTATTTTATATTGGATATGCGATGTCTTTGTATATTTATGCATGCGCATATTAGCTATTATGCACTTTATTACTATATCTTGTCAATTCATACTTAATTACTATTATGACAGCCCAAGTATACTCATCCCTTAAATTCTGTTGATTTTTCTCTAACAGGCTGTACCTTATACACTTTTTTTATTGACATTATACAAGCGGACAAATTAATCTCAATGAAACACCACATTTGCATCAACAAACGTATCTCCAAAGAAATCACGGTATACCGTATCCGTTATATTATCAAGCTCTGACTTGTCCTCTATGATATCACCTGCATAAAATATTCTGTATTCATTCTCAAGGAAGTAACAGCTTGTATCGCTTAAGTTCATCCCGTTTTTCTTATAGAAGCCTATTCTTTTTAACATATAATCCTTAGCTGCTCCCTCATCTGCATAATCGGGATTTTCGACTTCAAGCATAAGAAGCTTTCCATCATCCTTTGCAAGCTGCTTTAACTGTCCTAAGAAATGTGTACCAAGGTGCTTTGAACGCTTGTCCTTAACAATAGCAAGATAATCAAGCAGATACACATCCATATTTCTGCACTTTATAAAGTATGCATAACCCGAAAGCTCCTCCTGAGGTGCTCCATCATCATCTGTATTGCTCTCAAACAAGCCATAGACAAAATATTGCCCATTCTCTCTTTTTTCCAGCATCTGCTTTAAAGGCTTGACCTCAGATGCCGGAAAGTCAGTAACTATATGTTCATTGTATATGCTTTTAATCTCCTCTGTGTCCAGAAGTCTTATATTATATTCATCATTCATATATAAAGTATACCTTTCAGTCTTCATTTTTATCTTCATGCTCTGCATCCGCATCATCCCTAAGTGCCATAACCGCTGTCGCAAGCTCTTTTAAGTCTTTCTGCGTTCCTTCTGTGAAGCTGTCCTTATTGATGACAAGGCAGTTATGTGCTGCCACGAAAAGATATATATTGTCCTTGTCCTCATTCCACTTAATCACATCATCCCATCTGAAGCTGTCGCTGTCGTCCTCTTCATCTGTAACAATAATTCCGTCTGCATCAATTTCATATGTAAATGTTATTCCGACCATTCTTGAATATGTATTGTAGTATCTGCGCTTGTTGCTTCTGTCCATTCCAACCATACCTATATATAAAAATATGGCAGCAGCACAGCCGTAAAATACCACCATAAACCAGTCAGCCTCGTCACTTCCAATAGCCTGAAACACAAGGTATCTCACCAGACCCATACCAAATAATAAGCCAAACATATTGTATACAATCTTAAAAAACTTATACTTATTATCATCAAAGTTACCTGCACGCATAGCTGCCTCAACATACTCCTTCTGGAATAACGTCTTATTTTTAATTACCATATATCCTGACCATACCTTTCCAATCTTGCTTTGACCACCGTCTGCGTATATGCTATCATTATACTATAAATCTTTAACATTGTAATGCACAAAATAACGAAATATATAAGACTTAATATAAGGAGGTTTCCTATGAAAAAACGTACCGCTTGTATAACAGGAGCAAGCTCTGGCATAGGTCGTGAAATGGCTAAAAAGCTGAGTGCTCTTGGTTATAATCTTATTCTTGTATCAAGAAATACTAAGGCTTTAAAGGAGCTTGCACAGACACTTGATACTGACTGTGAAATATACGCCTGCGACTTATCGGACGGCAAGAGCTGCATAAAGCTTGGAAGAAAGCTGTCGAAAAGAAATGATATATTTGTATTTATAAATAATGCAGGTTTTGGCGATATCGGTGACTTTGAGAGAACAAGTCTTTCAAAGGATATATCTATGCTCAATGTAAATGTGCGCGCTACCCATATTCTCACCAAATATATGCTCCGCTCATTTAAGAAAATGAACCGCGGATATATTATGAATGTAGCTTCAAGCGCCGGACTTCTCCCGGGTGGTCCATATATGGCAACCTACTATGCTACTAAAAGCTACGTTACAAGCCTGACAACATCTATCAACGGAGAACTCAAGGCAGCACACAGCAATGTACACATATGTATGCTCTGCCCCGGCCCTGTTGATACCAACTTTAACAATACGGCTGGCGTAACATTTGCACTTCCGGGAATATCTGCCGAATACTGCGCTTCATACGCACTGCTTCAGATGTTTAAGGGAAAAGTAACTATTGTACCTACATTTACAATGAAAGCTGCTGTAATAGCCTCAAAGCTTGCACCACGCGAGCTTGCCGCCGCTATCACCGCAAAGCAGCAGATGAAAAAAAGAAAGGATAACAAGCACTGATGAAAGTATATATGGCACCTATGGAGGGATTGACTGATTATATGTTCCGCAACGCATATGATGAGTTTTTTGGCAGAGGAAAGATTGATAAGTACTTTATGCCATTTATATCGCCTAACCAGACCGAGAAGTTTCTTGCCAAAGAAATGAGGGACATTTCCCGCGATAATAACCATATCAATTCTATCCCACAGGTTATGACGAATAATTCCTCTGATTTTATATGGACTGCACGTATGCTTTATGACCAGTTCGGCTACGATGAGATTAACTTAAATGCCGGATGCCCTTCCGGAACTGTTGTTTCCAAGGACAAGGGCTCTGGTATGCTTAAAAATCCTGACACCCTTGAACGCATATTGTATGAGATATTATCCGATAATTATATAATTGATAATCATATCAAAGTATCAGTTAAGACAAGAATTGGTGTTGAAACACCAGACGAATGGGAGAGAATTCTTGCAGTATATAATAAGTTTACGCTTGAAGAGCTTATTATTCATCCAAGAGTAAGAACCGATTATTACAGAGGTGATATTAACAAGGAGGCTTTTGCACTGGCACTTAAGGAAAGCCATAATCCAGTATGCTACAATGGCGATATATTTACACGCCGCGACTTCCTTAATGTCATAGACGACTTTAATCCGGATTGTATTATGGCTGGAAGAGGTCTTGTAGCTGACCCCGGTCTTATAAATGTGCTTGTAAGCGATAATCCTGCGGATTATGTGAGAAATCTTGACGAGGACAGAAGGAATATGAAGCTGCTTCATAACAGAGTGTATGAAGAAAGGCTTAAGATAATGTCGGGCGATAAGCACGCCATCCACCGTATGAAAGAAATGTGGTGCTATATGGAATATGCATTTGCCGACTGCAGGAAAGAAGTGAAGGCAATCAAAAAAGCCCAGAATATGAACGCTTATAAAGATGCTGTAAATGTGTTCTTCACAAACTGTAAGCTTGAAGAAAAACCTTACATAACATTTTCTAAGAAGTTCTAATTCTGAGCCTGTATATTATCTTTTATAGAATTCACTCAATGCCGCTATCATATAACCTGTATCCTTTACACCTGCTGTTTCGTATGCAGAATGCATAGCAAGCTGCGCAAGTCCTATGTCTACTGTATTAATGGATATATGCGAATTTGATATATTGCCAAGCGTTGAACCGCCTGCTATATCTGAGCGGTTCGCATATGTCTGGTATGGCACGCCCGCCTTTCTGCATATATTTTTAAATACTGCGTAGGAAACAGCATCTGTAGTATACTTCTGGTTTCCGTTGAACTTAATAACTATTCCGCCATTCATATATGGCTTATTGGTAGGGTCTGCCTTCTCCTGATGATTAGGATGTACTGCGTGTGCATTGTCAGCAGATATCATAAATGATGATGACAGTGACATAAGATATGCCTCCCTGTCCATACCAGAAGCTATACTTATTCTCTCAAGCACGTCTGACAGAAATGTAGAGTCCGCGCCCTGTCTTGTTGTACTTCCCACTTCCTCATTGTTAAATATGCAGCATACATTTACATATGGAGTACACTGATTATTACCTGCTCTTACAAATGCTTCGACAGACGAGTAGGCACACTGTATATCATCAAGCCTTGGTGCTGATATGAATTCATCATTATATCCCCAGATAGTACCTCTCTCCCTGTTGTAAAGAAAAAGCTCTGTTGTAACATCCGCACCATTATCTATATTGGCAGACTGTGTACCTGATACCGCACTAATCCGGCTTCTTATATAATCATCAAATTTATCTTTAGCATTTTCATCACCAAATACCGGAATCATATCCTTTTGCGCATTAAATGTGTTGCCATCGTTTATATTTCTGTTCATATGTATGGCAAGATTAGGTATTACAACGAGGTCTTTATCAGCATTGACAAGATACTCCTTAACGCCCTCATCATCTGCCACAACAGCCCTTCCTGCCACGGAAAGCGGACGGTCAAGCCATGTCGACATAATCATTCCGCCATACTTTTCAACATTCAGGCTTACATAGTGGCTATCACCCGGCATCTGTGGGTTTTCCTTTATCTTAAAGGATGGCGAATCACTATGACTTGCCACAATATTATAGCCCTTATATTCTGATGTCTGTGGCATCGTAAATGCTATTATTGACGACATTCCACGAACCACATAATAGCTGTGGCCTGCCTCAAGCTTCCACCTTCCGCCCTCACTTAACTCTGTCATATTATTATATGAAAGCAGTGACCTCACATTATCTATGACGTGATATGGACTTGGGCTTTTGGCTATAAAGTCTATAAGCGCTTCTGACTCTTTGCGAAAATCTAAATCTTTATTACTTCTTTTATTTTCTTCTATAATATGCGTGGTTTCTTTTTCTATATTGCTCATCCTATATCCTCAATTCTGCACATTTTGGTGACATTTATAATCTATTTTCTACTTATCTGATCTGCGTCTTATATGCCTTGTTATAAAGTAATATAATCCGACTGCCACTATTATGACTACTACTATAATAATAACTCTTGCAGTGTCGCTCAGACCTGCAAAAAAAACTCTGTTTTTTAAGCCTGAACTTTCATCCATTCTTATATTATCATTAACACCTTCTATAAGCTCACCTGACTCTGTATCACTGCTGCGAGTACCCGCAGAAATGCTGCTCTCAGTGCTCTCATATGGATTGTCTACAGTATAAGTATTTCTTACGTAATTTTCCGGCTTAAGTGTCTGTGTGTAATCAAAAACTTCATTTCGCATGAAATTATCTGTGTTATCTCTTGAGGTTGTATACAGGTTCATACGCTCACCTGCGAGTGCCTTGCAGTAAGCCCTTCTGTCCTCATTATCCTCATAAAATGTTATCTTTCCATTTATTGTATTGCCTGCTATATCGGCAACGTAACTTCCTGATACAGGATAAAGTATATAAAGACCTGCTATTCCACCAGAATGTACATATCCTCTTTCTGATATGTAGCCATCTATCGTTACCTCGCAGTCCTTTACATCAATATATCCGTCTGCATAGATACCACCCATAAACTGCTCATCTTTATCGGCATCGTCCGGGTCTGCATCTGTACATACAAGCGTTACATCCGATACCGTGTTTTCTATAAGACCGTTTCCAAAGCCTGCAACTCCGGCTGTTCCCCACATTTTAGAAGTGGAGGTAAGACTTACATAGCCTTCTACACTGCACCCTGTTATCGTTGTGTTATTCATATAACCTGCAAGAATAGCTGCAAATATGCTTTTAGATGACATATCTGCCTGCTGCCCTAACTCAATATACGCACCTGCAATATTAAGATTACTTATAACCGCACCATCTGTTATGCCAAAGAACCCTGCAAAATATGTGTCATATTCCTTAAGGTTTCCGTCATAAGTCTTTGCAGTTATATCTGTTGTAGTCTTTATATCCATATTGTATAAAGTGTGTCCATTACCATCAAATGTACCATTGAAGTTCCATGGCTTCCAGCCCTCTTCGCCTGCCTTAGACATATCTATATCTGCCATAAGAATATAGCTTCCATCTACATTTGCTGCTGCCGCTGCCAAGTCACTGTACGTCTTTATCTCAACCTTTTCACTGCTGTTATCAGGTGAAGCTGGCTCCTGTGCCGCATACACTTCTCTGGCTGGCAATACTGACAGCAATATGCCACTGCTTAACACACCTGCACATACAAGCACAACTGCCACAAAAGCTGCCATTACACTTATTACTTTGTTGACTGACCTTGATATCATATTTTTATTTTCCTTTCCTGCTTTATACACAAAAGAAGTGCTTTGCACATGCTCCGCACTTCTTTGCACTCTTATCTGATATTGTTACGGGGCATCCCCGCCCGTAATGCCTGTTGACTGCTTAACTCTCCAAGGCTTAACCAATATTGTACTTCTTCTCAAACTCATCTACCGGTATAGGCTTAGAGAAGTAATATCCCTGAAACATCTTACAGCCCATATCATAAAGCATATCAACCTGTGTTTTCTTCTCAACACCTTCTGTGATTACCCTCATACCAAGCTTATTGGCAAGACCTATGATACTTTCAAGGATGTCCTGTCCTTTGACCTCATTTTCAGAAGCACGAAGAAAGCCCATATCAATCTTAAGAACATCTGCACTTATATCCTTTAACATATTGAGTGATGAGTAGCCACTTCCAAAGTCATCTATCTCTATGTCAAAACCATACTTCTGTAATCTTTTTATAATAACCATATTCTTGTTAAAGTCTGACATAAGTGCTGTTTCTGTAATCTCAAGCTTTAAAAGCTTAGGGTCAATATCATACTTTTCAACAAGTCCGACAAATGTTTCATACACATCAATAAGATAGAAGTCCTTAGTTGATATATTGACTGATATATGATAGTCATTAATTCCTCGTTTCTTCCACTCAGCAAGCTGCTTTACCGCTTTATCCCACATATATCTGTCAAGCCTGTATACAAAACCTGTCTTTTCAAGCACATCTATAAATACCCCGGGTGCTAACAGTCCCTTATCAGGATGCTGCCATCTTACAAGCGCTTCTGAACCGAAAGGCTTTCCTGACACATCAACCTGTGGCTGTAAGAACATAACAAATTCTTCATTATCCAGCGCCCTGTCGAACTCGCCTATTATCTTTCTTTCCTCAATAGACTTCTCAAGAAGATGCTCTGTATAGTAAGCAACACTGCTCTTATACTCATTCTTGATAGTTTCACTGGCAAGATTCGCCTTATCGCACATAATGCTTACACGTTCTTCAACATCATGTATATCATAAACACCTACAAATATGTGCATATGGAAAGAACTGTTCTTAAATGCCTCCTGTATTCCAGTTATGGCTTCATTAATAAGATCCTCATCAAACCTTATCCTTGGCATACACATAGCGAAACGATCTGCGTGAAGTCTTGCCGCAAGTGAGTCTTCTCCTATAAAGTTCTTCATATATTCTGCCTGCTTCTTTAGTATCTCATTGCCTTTTTCAATACCAAACAGCTCATTGACAAACTTAAAGTCCTTTATGTTACTGCACACAAGACAATACTTTACATCCCTGTTTTCCTTAATAAGTTTCGCTGTTTCTATGTAAAACTGTTCCTTATTAAGAAGTCCTGTAAGTATATCGTGCGATGCCCTGTACTTCTCATGCTCAAGTGACACGACATCCTCTGTCCTGTCGTTGAATATAAAATAGTCGCACACCTGATTTTGTTTATCATCGTAAGTACGTTTATACACAATCTCGTAATACTTCTTTTTGCCATTCTGATATATAGAAGTCTCCATCTTCATACTGTCTTTTCTGTTCTCTTCTATAGACTGTATCCACTTCCTATATTCCTTTTCCATCTCTTCATAGTCATGACCGATACCATAAAGTTCCCTTAAAATGTCGTTGCAGTATATACATCTGCCATGAATATCAAAGCATACGATACCACTGTTCATATCCTTTATGATAAGAGATAACGTATTCTCTATAAGCTCATTAGGTACATAACTTAATGTAAGATAATATATAATCATAGACATAAATCCATATATCGGTGTCGACAGGTCATATATCGACTGCGAGCTTACAGTTGCAAGGTCAAGCACAAATCCCGAAAACAGTGCAATAAATATAACTTGATACCTGAAGCTGTAAAATCTTGATGACTTTGCAATCATAAATATAAACGAAATAAGTATAACTATAATAACAACGTAGTTATATATAAAATGCGCCTGATAGAAAAAGCTTGTCTTTACATAATCTACTACTATCTCACCCTTAGTTATCTCTGATATAGTAAAAACATTATGTGTCCATGTATTCGCTATCATAACAAATGAATCTATTGCAGAATACAGCATCATAGTTATCTTTACAGCCCAGACACCTTTAAAAAGTCCTGTATAATACTGGGTATAGTACATAAGCAGTATAACAAGCCAGTCATAACATGCAAATGTAACACCTTTACAAAATGTCGTTATATTAATCCCCGGAACATACGTATATATCCAGAAAAATACTCCGGCGATAAATGCAACTGCCTCATAATATAATACAATCTTTGCAAGCTTTCCCTTTTTATTAATCGACTTAACCGCACAAATTCCCAAAAGTACAATTTCTATTATAATCAAAAGACTATACATCAATCTCATACTGTCCTCTCCCCTATGTAAAAATATTAAGTCCGTATCTATTGGTATAATTATACATAGGTATAGGATGTTTTGCAAACCTTAATTTCCATAAAGCACTAAATTTTACAGTTATTTTGCGGTTAACTTAACAATAGTTATCTACTGAACGCTCCCAGTTGCTTTTGGCTATATCTCCGGCTTTTTTTGCATCCTTATTCTTTATTGCCTCTATTATCTGCTTATGTTCAAGCACCGACTCTTCCGACAATATAATCTCGTTTTTAAAGAATAATCTCCTGACGTGAGCCTGAAGCACATTGATAGATGACTCAAGATATGCATTATCACATATCTTCACTATTTTTCCGTGAAAATGTTCATCCTGCTTTAACGCTGCAAAGTAATCCTTGTTCTTTATTGCCTTTTCAAATACTTTATTATAGGACTGTAATTCTTTTATGTCCTTTTCATCTGCCATATCAGCCGCTGTCTGTGCGGCAAGTGCCTGTAACACACTAAGCGGTGGCAGTATCTTTCCCATGGCACCATCTTCAAGCTCTGTAACATATGTAGACACTCCTGGTTTCATAGCCACAAGCCCCTGTAATGCAAGAAGCTGTAATGCCTCTCTTACTGGAGTTCTGCTTATTCCAAGTGCATTTGCAAGCTGTGCATCATTTATCTTTTCATTGGGAACAAGTGTCCCATCAACTATCCATTCCTGTATCTGATTATAAGCCCTGTCCTTAGCCGACAGCTTGACAGGCGCTGAGTAATTCTGTGGTATTGGCATAATCATCCTCTCTTTCTTCAATCTAATGTGTTATAGGATTACGTGAATTGCTAAGCAATAGAGTAATCCGTAGGCATCAGTTAGGGGCAAAATACTTTTTGACCATAACATCATAATATAATCATATTTATTTTTCAATATGCAGTATATTGCATTTCTCTATATAATGTGCCATTATCCCATATATGCAATATATTGCATACACTTGTGATTATTCTACGATACATATAAAGGAGTTTTAAGTTATGGAAATTAATAATATGAAGTGCGTTATGATATTTGATGAATCTCTCCCTGTAGGTGTTATAGCCAACACTGCCGCTATTATGGGAGCTTCTCTTGGAAAAGCTGACCCTGAGGTTGTCGGCATAACTCCTGTGGATATGGATGGAAACGAACATTCAGGTCTTATACAGTTCCCTGTTCCTATATTAAAGTCCGACTCTGACACTATCCAGGATATCAGAAAGAAGGCCCTTGATACTTATGGTGAGGACATTGATATTATCGACTTTACTGATATTGCCCAGAAAAGTATGACTTATGACGACTACCTTAATAACTACAAGGCAACTGCCGGTGATGATATATCTTATCTTGGACTTACACTGTGCGGACCTAAAAAGGCTATTAACAAGCTGACTGGTAATCTTTCTTTGCTTAGATAAAGGTAATATAAAAAGATGGGGTGCTGTATTTAATGAAAATTATTATACTACACCCCTAAATATCAATACCTTATCAGCTCATTAAATATTTCTATCGCATATCTGTCTGTCATTCCGGATATGTAATCTATAATTGCCTGCGCATATATTTTCTTTGTTTCAAGCAGCCCGTATATTTTCCTGTTCTTATATTTTTCAGTAAGCTCATTTGCAAGTTCTTCCTTTGATGCCACATCACTTAAGGCATATGGATAAAGGCTCAGATATACATCCGCATATATATCAGAAGGAGTTTCTGAATATATGAGCAGATGCTTTACAAAGTTGCTTATAAGATTAGGATATGTCTTTTTTCTTGCCATAAGATTATATATCGTGTTTAAGCCATCTTTCTCATCATATGACTCCATGAGTGTATCGTATATGCTTCTTATTATTAAAGCTGCATAGTTGCGGTACACATTAAACTTATGATTTTTATATATAGTCCTGTAGTTAAAGTCCTTGATAGCATTAAGCATTGCATTATGCTCATCACTAAGCCTTATTCCTGCCTCCGGACTGCTGTTTTCGCATATGCTTGTTATAAAGTTATGTATTATGACTGTAGTGTTAATGGTCTTTTCTTTATACAGGCGGGATATCTCCATAAGCTCTTTTATGTCCGACTCCTCTATGAATTCCATTCTTATGGCATCTTCTATATCTCTTCCAAGATAGGCTATCTTATCAGCTATTTTTACGACACAGCCCTCCCACGTATATGCCTGATACTGTCCTGATGTTTCAAATGTATCAAGGTCTATCTTTTCCTTACGTGGCATTATTCCATTTTCATCGACCTCGCCGCAGTGCGATATTATGCCATCTCTTACCGCATATGTAAGATTGAGGTTCTGATAATTCTTATTGTTATCCTCTAAAAGCTCTATATCCTCTATTATTCTTAAGCTGTTTCTCTCATGCCAGAAAGCATCCATTCCCAGCTCTTTTCTTATCTTTGTAAGCTCAACTTCTCCTTCGTGTCCAAATGGTGCATGACCTAAGTCGTGCCCCATCGCAATAGCCCTTGTGAGGTCGGTATTAAGTCCAAGATACTTTGCTATCGTACAGCTTACCGACTCAACATGCTGCACATGCTCCATACGTGTGCATATATGGTCATTATCTATGTTGAAAAACACCTGTGTCTTATGCTTTAATCTCCTGTATGCAAGTGAATGAAGTATACGTGTATAATCACGCTCATATTCTGAACGTATATCATTCTTCCTTGTATAAAGCGGTGTTCTTCTTTCTATATGATACTCCCAGTCAGGATTATTCTCACCTGACGCATATTCCTTGAATAAATCTCTTACCATAGGCAGCCTCCTTTTTTATATTTTATGAAACATTTATGCTGACTTCACATCTTTATTTGCTCTCATCTCTATTTAATACATATATTCAATATTTATATTAAATATATGTATTTAATATTTTTACTTTTATTATAATCATACTTTTATTATATATATATTATTATTGAAATATATCTGTTATATTATGACAATATTTAAAAGTTATTTATACTTGCACCATAAAACTTTTAAGCCTTTATCTCTCACATCTAATGACTAAAAAATATAACTATATTAATAATATAATTATTTTAATCATATGTCAAAGTAAATTTGAAATATTTTATATAAATCATATATTTATTCTTGCAATACAAATAAAATTTTCCAATATAAGCTTTCCCTCATTATTGGCAAAAAACTATAATATAAAAAACTGAAAGACACATGTCATTCTGTAAATCTGATATAACCTGACAATAGCTCTTATACCCCACCCCCTTGACAAAGAACCCTTAAATACAAAAACCCGCCATATATCAGTCATTCAACTGATATATGACAGGTTTACTAAAATCATTTTATATAAGCATAGATTTTTTATATGCATTTACTTGTATAAAACATTTATATCTATATTAATTCAAACATCTATCCAAACAGACTCATAATATTAGCAACTATAAGTCCGCCACCTGTTCCTATGACATAGCCTAACAGCGCCATAATAATACCTACTGGTACGAGGGCTGTTGAGTATGCGCCTGCAAGAACTGGTGCTGTGGCTGTACCACCTATGTTGGCAAGTGATGCAACGCAGCATGTGAATATATCCATCTTTAATACCTTTGCAAGAATAATCATAATAACTACGTGGATAACAAGTATTACAAAACCTGCAAGCAGCCATATTGGTGCATTACCAACTGCACTTAAGTCAGCTCTTGAAGCAATAAGTGCAATAACGATATATAACATAACATTAGATATTTCCTCTGTTCCCTTAATCTTACCAAATGGTGTAAGGGCGAATAATATACCAAGAACTGTGACTACAAGTACCGTCCATGTTGAGCTGTCAAATACTGGCATAAGCTTGTTAAGAGGTGTACCTAACTCCATAGATAAAGCTGATACTAAAAGTCCGGCACCAAGTAATAATATGATGTTCTGCCATACTAATGGCTTAGTATTAGCCTTTGCTTCCTCTTCGAGTGCAGCTCCAACGCCATCGATAATGCTTGTGTCTGCCTTTGTCCATGCATTGAACTTCTTGTGTTCTCCAATAGCCCATAAAAGGAACATTACGTATAATGTTGCACATATAGAGTCCATAACAAGCGCATATGCCATAGTAGCCTCATCTACGCCGATAGCTGCCTGAATAGCAAGCATATTACCACCGCCGCCCATCCAGCTTCCGCAAAGCGCGCCGAGGGCTTTCCATGACCCCTCACCAAGCCACTGGTGGAATATCGCATATGAAACAACAAAACCAAGACCTATTGATAATGTAGCGGCAAAGAAACCTATAAGCATCTTAGGACCTAACTTAGCTATCTTCTTAAGGTCACAACGTAATAACATTAAGAATAACATCGCATATAATATCGGGTTTTTAACTGACTTATATACAGCACTTGTTGCGCTTAAGTCCCATACCTTTAAGGTACAAAGGAGCATAAGTCCAAGGTATATAAGTACGATAGGTGGTGCAAAGTTAAAAAAGACCTGAGCCTTTTTACCTTTGAATATCTTAGGTAAATTAACTAATATAGCCGCAGCAAATATAAGTGCAGCCAGATATAGAAATCCATCTTTAATCATAAATTAACCCTTTCTTAACTTAATAATAACATCATGGTCAAAAGTCTTAATCCATAGCCTGTTGATTAATGGATGAACGACCTTGGAACCTGCCCAGTATAAGCCTTAATGCATGATAATATTCATACAATGTGCGAATAACGGGTAAATTTCACGTCTATCATAGTTGGGGGCTTTAGACCACAACATCATATAATGTCAGAAGCAAAAAGCCTTATATATTTCTTAAAACTTCAAGAAGATAATTCCAGCTTCTCTTAACCGATGCAACATCCATATACTCATCTGGTGTATGGACGTCAACAAGTGTAGGTCCGAAAGATATCATATCAACTCCCGGCATCTTGCCTGAAAGTATGCCACATTCAAGACCTGCGTGTATAGATGTGACCTCCGGCTCTCTTCCGTATACTGACTTAAAGCTTTCTATCATAACATTTCTTAATCTTGAGTCACTGCTGTACTCCCACGCCGGATAATCCGATGTAGTCACAGCCTTTCCACCTGCAAACTCTGCAAATGCTGACACTTTATCAAGCACAAGTCTCTTGCCGCTTGCTGTGTTGCTTCTTATAAGATACCTGTATACAAGCTTATCATCCTTTATAAATACAGTTCCAAGGTTAAGTGATGTTTCAACCATTCCCTGTATCTGTGTGCTCATCCTGCACACGCCGTCTATGGCCTGTCCAAGTACATATATGATATTCTTAGAAGCCTCAAGTGAATAAATATCAGCGGCTATATCCTTTTTCTCAAGACATATGGCAATATCCGGCTCTACAGCCTTATATTCCTGCTGAAGAATAGCTGTATATTCCCTGAACTTCTTTACAAATGCTGGCGACTCATCACTGTTTATAGCTATAAATGCTGTTGCCTCTTTAGGTATTGCATTTTCCTTGCCGCCGCCTATTATATCTGATACGCATATATCACATTCTCTCTGTATACCTGTGAGCAGTGAACCTAATACCTTGATTGCATTGGCATGCTGCTTGTGTATCTCCACACCTGAATGTCCACCCTGAAGTCCGCCTACTGTTATCTCGTATACAGTATGCACATTCTTTGATGATGCCTCCCTGCTTCCAAGCTCTATCTCACACTGTGCCCTCACACCGCCTGCACAGCTTACAAAAAGTACACCCTCTGTTTCTGAGTCTATATTTATAAGCTTTCTTGCTGTAATATCTCTTGTATCAAGTGCCTGCGCACCAAGCATGCCTATCTCTTCATCACTTGTAAGCACTGCCTGAATAGGTGGATGTTCAATCGTATCTGATGCCAGTATAGCAAGTATATATGCGACCGCTATTCCATCATCTCCTCCAAGTGTTGTTCCGTCTGCCCATACTCTTTCGCCATCTGTACATAAGTCGATACTCTCAAGCTCCATATTCTTATGGCAGTCAGCACTCTTCTCACACACCATATCTATATGTCCCTGAAGTATAAGCGGCTCCTTGTCTTCATAGCCCTTAGAACCATCCTTAAATATAACAACATTATCAGCCTCATCCCTTCTTACTAAAAGATTGTGGCTGTTGGCAAAATCAACGCAGTACTGCGCTATTCTGTCTGTATTTCCTGAACCTCTTGGAATATCTGATATTTCTTTAAAATAAGAGAACACCTCTTTAGGTGATAAATCACTTACTAGCATAGTTCCTCCTGTTTTAATTCTTACTAATATACAATTATTATCTGATAGACTTTACTATAGTATTATACTAAATCATTTAAATAATTGTCTATATGTATAAGAATGAAATATTTTCATAATTATCCAATTTTATCCAAACCTTATCATAAATCGTCAGTTTTTATACTTTTTTTGCTCATATTATTTCTTATGATAAACATTTTTATCATATGTAAAAGCTTTCCATTGTGATTTTTTGTAATATATATTATCATAGTACCATTGCTGTGTAATGCGTATTAAATAATAAATGCGGCTATTATACGGAATTCATATTAAACATTTACACATTAAGGAGAAACATTTTTATGAAAAAAGGTTCTATTTTTCACAGCCTGCCCTTCAAGCTTCTGGTGGGCGTTATAGCCGGTGTCGTATTCGGACTTCTGTTTTCTGCCACTGATAGTAACAGGTTCACTGGCGCTGCTTTAAATATTGTTGTTACATTAAAGTATGTTATCAACCAGATAATAAACTTTATCATCCCACTTATTATTATTGCATTTATTGCGCCTTCTATAACACAGCTTGGCAAAAATGCTTCAAAACTGCTTCTTATCGCAGTTTCGATAGCTTATGCATCATCTGTAGGTGCGGCTTTTTTCTCAACTGCTGCCGGATATGTGCTTATACCACATTTATCAATATCACCTACTGTAGATGGTCTTAAGTCCATACCTGATGCAGTGTTTGAGTTATCTATACCTCAGATTATGCCTGTTATGAGTGCGCTTGTATTCTCAGTTATGATTGGACTTGCTGCTGCATGGACTAAGGCAGAACTCATTTCAAATATACTGATTGAGTTCCAGAAGATTGTGCTTGCTATTGTAACAAGAATTATGATTCCTATTCTTCCACTTTTTATAGGACTTACTTTCTGCACACTCTCTTATGAGGGTTCTATCACAAAGCAGGCACCTGTATTCCTTAAGATTATTATTATTGTATTACTTGGACATTATATATGGATGGCTCTTTTATATACTATCGCAGGAATATACTCAAAGAAAAATCCTCTCGATGTTATCAAGTGCTACGGACCAGCTTATCTTACAGCTATCGGTACTATGTCATCTGCCGCTACTCTTGCAGTTGCACTCCAGTGTGCCGGCAAAGCAAAGCCACTCCGTAAAGATATGGTTTCCTTCGGAATTCCTCTTTTCTCAAACATCCACCTGTGTGGCTCTGTATTGACTGAGGTATTCTTCTGTATGACAGTTTCCAAAATTCTTTACGGCTCTGTACCGACTGTTGGAACTATGGTTTTATTCTGTGTTCTTCTTGGAATATTTGCAATAGGTGCGCCCGGAGTTCCCGGCGGAACTGTTATGGCTTCACTCGGTCTTATAACAAGTGTTCTTGGCTTTGGCGATACTGGTACAGCCCTTATGCTTACAATATTCGCCCTTCAGGACAGCTTCGGTACAGCCTGCAACGTAACCGGTGACGGCGCGCTTACTCTTATTCTTACTGGTTATGCTGAAAGACATAATATTAAAGAAGGCGCTGAAAATTAGACATCTTCAAAAGTAATTATTAACAAATTATAAACTTTAGCACTCACCTGTTGACAGTGCTAACAATTAGGACTATAACATAGTCAGAACAAAGGAAGAGGAGTTAAGAAAAGGAAATAGCTTAACAAACCAACCTGAGTTTACAAAGAAACAAGGTAATAGTTCAGATGAATATGTAATCCGCAATGAACGAAATGTTCAGCCGAACAGACAGTTTATTAAAAAGGAGCGATGACTTATGTTAATGCCTAGTATTTTTGGAGAAAACTTATTTAATGATGATTGGATGAACTTTGGATTTCCTGAAGTTGACAAAGCTTTATATGGCAAGCATGCCGCACACGAAATGAAGACTGATGTCAGGGAGACTGACTCAGGTTATGAAGTTGATATCGACTTACCTGGATTTAAGAAGGATGAAATAGATGTACAGCTTGATAATGGCTATCTTTCAATAAGTGCCGCTAAGGGACTTGATAAGGAAGAGAAGGATAAGGAAGGCAAGTATATCAGAAAAGAGCGTTATGCCGGTTCTATGAGCAGAAGCTTCTATGTTGGCGATGCCATCACTGAGGATGATATCAAGGCTAAGTATGAAAGTGGTATCTTAAGACTTTCTATTCCTAAGAAAGAAGCTAAACAGGTTGAAACTACTAAGAGAATTGCTATTGAAGGATAATGTCATAGCAGACTACTATAATGATTAATAAAAAATAACCGCCGCCCTAAACAATGTCTATATAATATGTAGTCAAATGTTGCTACCATCTGCTGCTTATTATATAGAGTATGTTTAGGGCGGCGGTTTTTTTATTCTGATATACTCACATTTTCAAACTAAGCTCTGCGCTTCTTTCCTGCTGCAAATATAACTAATCCGCTGGCCAATAATAATCCTGCCATTATAGCTGCAACTCGCATCATAGTATCACCTGTCTGAGGTGTGCTTACATTACTATTACTATTACTATTGCTATTGCTATCGCTGTTAGTATTAGTATTTTCTGATGCATCTGTTGCTGTTGTTGTATCCTCAGTGCTGTTGTTAGCTGAAGCCTTTACCATAACCTTAACTACTGTCTTGTTACCTGCTTCATCCTCTGCAACAACAACCTGCTGTCCATCACTTACTGTAAGAGTATACTTTCCATCTTCTGCTGTTAATGCCTCTCCGTTCACAGTTACGCTCTTAAGATTAGCATCTTCAACTGTAAATGTTACTGAGTCTGTGTACTCAGCACCATCTTCAATACCACTGATAACTGGCGCTTCCTTGTCTGCATTAAGTGAAATAGCGTCTAATGGAATTCTTGTATATTCTACATATTCCTTACTTGTTGCATATGAAATATAAAGATAATCGCCTATAACAACTGACTTAGGGTAATGGAAACCTAATCTCTTGGCTTTACCTGTATACTTTAACTCTGGGAACTCATCATGAGTACGGAGTACATATGCTGTATCAAATGTCTTGCCATCTGAGCTTAATGTGATTGTCAAAGGCCATCTGCCTTTATTATTAACTGAACATCCAACAAGGTAAGCTGTTCCATCTGGAAGATTACCTGCACTCTGCTTTGCACGGCAGTCCGGCATATTAGTACTTACTGTTTCGCTCCATGTTTCACCCTGGTCCGTACTTATTGCTGCAAGTCTTACAAAAGAGCTGTTCTGGTCTCTGAAAGTCATAACAATAGTTCCATCTTCATTGACAAATAAGCTTGGTTCCATCTCTCTTGAAGTTGTTGCACCTTCGCCCTGTTCCATGCAGGTATACTGTGCCTTAACCCAGCCTTTAGTACCTGATGGGTCATCTGTATATATTGGATATGCAAAAAGTCCTGGCTGGAAATGAGCTGCATTAACTATTCTTCCACTTGCAAGTACATGTGGGTCCTGTTCTATAATACCTTTCATAGGTGTTCCATCTTTCATTAATACCGGCTTCATCTCTGACCAGTGTTCACCATCTGTTGACTCTACATAATATGCAAAACCACCTCTTGGTGTAGTATCTGAATACCATACATTAATATATGATACAAGTGTATCACCACTTACAAACCATCCACCTGATGAACAATATCCATTATCTATTGTAGGAACAAGCACTTTAGGTTCGCTCCATGTAGCTCCATTATCATCACTTACGCTATATGCAACCCATGTATCTTCTGCATCTTCATCCTTTGCTGAACTCTGCCACTGTGTATACAGCTTTCCCTTGAATTCAGTCATAACAACACCATTGCAGTAATGGTCTGTATCATCTGTTGCTGTAAATACTGTAACAGTTTCTGCTCCTTCAATCTTAGAAAGTCCTAAATCTGACTCTGTCTTAGCCTGGTCAAATAAACCATCTGTAACAACAAATGGCTGTTTGGCAGTACCTGGGACTGTACTCTGCTCACCTGCAAATACAGAACCAATGCCTGTATTCATCGAAACAATAAGTGATAACGCACTTATTGCAGCTACTATTGACTTCTTTTTCATAATATTTCTCCTATAGTTCATTAATTAAACTAATCTTAAAGTTATAAATGTTAACTGGTTATTTATAAAAACTGTGCACACGTTCTTATCTGTATTGTACTTATTTCAATACATTCAGTCATTAGATATTAACTCTTTAGAGGCATAATGTCAACCATATTGCAATAAGTTTACTAAAAATATTTTATAAAAGTCCCATAGCCGTCACTTTTTAACTATATATTATTATTTCTTCTTCAACGAATAATCATCCCCCACACCAAATCTCACAATATTGATATCATCTTTTCTTGCAACGACAACATCAAACAGTGCCTCAGTCGCGGTACCCTTCTGTCTTCCTGAGTCCATATAGTAGCCTTTGTCCTGCATCCAGCCACGGCTCTGCACTGAAAACATCGAAGTCTGTGTATTAAGCAGTGGAAGTCCTCCTGTTTCGCTGTCGAACACAGCTCTTTCCATATGAAGATGTCCACTGTGGTACAGAAGCACATTTCCACTCCAGTTAGTGAAATCCTTTGCAAATGAATTAGCTGCAAACGGAGTATGCGTGTAAGCTGCTGCCATTATTGCACGGAGTGTATCCCTGTTAGACTCTGTAGAATAGCCTTCCGGATAATCAAATGCATCGTGGCATAGGAATATATAGTTACAGTTATCCCTGCTCATCGCATCATTAAGAAGCCAGTTTATCTGCTCATTCTGATAACCATAAAAGTACATTCCCATCTGGTTCTGCTTACCATCTGTCACAGTATCATCACTATCACTCATATTAAGACAGACTACTCTTGTATTCTTGCCCGGAATATCATAGTAATAATATCCGTTCTGATAATCTGTTGCATACTGGCTGAAATGCTTCATAGTAATCGAATACCACTCTTCCCTGTTGATGATATGGTCGGCATCAAACAGAAGGTCTTCATTAATCTGGGCTGAAAAGCTGTTGTCATCGTGATTACCTTTAAGTATGAATACTGGCTTATTACAAAGCTCAAGTATCTTGGAAATCGACTCTATCGTATCCATCGCAATGACTTTTCCGTTCGGGTCTGCATATCTTCCATTGTACATATCACCGCCCACGCACACAAAGTCAATATCGCTGTTGTTGGCTATGTCGACTATTGCATAAAGCTGGTTGTAGGCAACCTCCCTTGTTTCCTCGGAAGTATCTATATGCATATCTGTTATAAATATATATGAAATACTATCGTTTGTTTCATCATTTTCCACAGTTCTAATAGTCTTCATTATCTCGTCTTTATATGCTTCGGGATAATTCGCTGACTGTGTTAATGTTACACTCGTACTGCTCCTGCCATTTTTCTTATTATCTGATGCAGCATTTGTCTGTGAGTTATTATAATCTACATACTTCATTATCACTACAAATAAAGTACACAATAAAAGCATTACTGCTGACACCTTTAATATGAGTCTGTTTCTTGCTCTTCTCTTTTTCGCCTTCCGCCTGGCGGCACTTTTTTTATTATTCGCTGAATATGCAGGTTCGCTGCTTGTCCTTTTCATATTTTTCTCCTTTCCCCGGTTATATTATCACATATCACAATAAGATATCAGGGTCAAAATGTATTCTGACCCTGACCGATACCTGCGGATTACTCCACTGCTTCACAATTCATGTAATCCTATAATAATAGTGTAGCAATTAGAGTTTACTCTAACCAAGGAAATATTTCTCAATTTTTTCTTAATTTATCTTAAGAATGGTACCACCTTTATATGCAGTGTACTCATAATCAGACTTTAAATTATATACTTTTAATACTTATTAAAAATATTTTTCTAATAACATTCTCACTTATATCTGTCAGGAATTTTCTTTCTTCAACAAAATCAGGCTCTGTTCCGTCACATATCAGTTCAATCATTTTAACAATATGACTGCACAAAGGCAAATCTTTCGGTATAAAAGAGGCTTCATATTCCAATGCGAACAGACCTTTTCGATGTGCAATACGTGCTAATTTCATAATCCAGTCATAGGTCTCTTTGATTTTTTTTTATTTTTTCCAATAACATCATAACCATTTATAAATGCTTTTTCTCGGATTTCTTTTAATTCACTCATTTGCTCATCATTCCCGATTGAATTTTTTATTATTCCGCCTGTATAATGACAAAAACATCATCAGTTACTTTAAATAAACACCTTTTCCATTACCCCATTCTCCATATCATCAATACTATAAACCGTATCCATAACTTCAAATGTTTCTCTCAAATTGCCTCTTGCACTCTTCCAGCCTGTTCCATCTGTAAACCATACAAATGTAAAACCATCTATGGTATCTGCTTCCTGCGAAAGCATTTTATAGCTTCTTGCAGTTTCATTGAGCTTCGAACCACCACTAGCATAAAAGTTTGTTTCAATGGCATAAATCATCTTATCAGTCTTAATTACATAGTCAAATCTCTTTGCAGCTTTACCCTGATTGGAAAGCGCTGACAAATCTATATTCCACTTTGACTCAATGTCTTTTAAATACATTTCCTTAAAGTAATTCTCATTCTTCTTAAAACCTGCTGCCACAATGTACTTCTCAACTAAATCTTCCATCTGATGTCCACCGCGGTTTTTGCGCCCATTAGAATCAAGTCCTGTTTCAATTCCTAACGCATAATCGACCAGATTATTCACAATATGATTCTTAATCATGTCAAACAAACCTGTTTTTCTCATAAATACTTTGTATTGCTCTACATTGTAATTCATTGTTTTAAAATCATACAGAAATGCGCCATCTTCATCCTGCGCATAAATTTCATTCCCCCTTACTGCTAATAACAGTGGAATACATTTTAATGTTTCCGGATACTTTGTCACTATCTTTTCAAAGTCATCCTCTATATTTTTTGAACCTATAAGCGTATTAAGAATATTGAGTTCAACCTTAATTTCATCAACATTTTTAACAACCTTTTCAAAATCTATGTAATAATCATAACCTGAAATACTTGGTCTGAACTTATTTAACCATTCGTCAAAATTTCTATTTGTCATCTGTTGCTTTCTCCAATCTTCGTTTAGATATATCAATATATTCTTCGCTTATGTCTATTCCTATGAACTTCCGTCCATACCGCACTGCCTCCACTCCTGTAGTTCCTGAGCCACAAAATGGGTCTAATACAATCTGTCCTTCTTCTGTCGATGCAAGTATAATTCTTTCAAGAAGATATTCCGGTTTCTGTGTGGGATGCTTTCCTTCTGTCTTCTCTGATGGCTTTGTCAATGAGCCTGTCCATACATCTTTCATCTGCCTGCCGCCATTCATTTCTTTCATTTTCTGATAATTAAAAAAATGCCGTGACTTCCTATCATCCTTTCTCGCCCATAAAATGGTTTCTGTAGAATGTGTGAAGCACCGACATGCTAAGTTTGGCGGCGGATTGGTTTTCTGCCATGTAATGTTATTGATTATCTTAAAGCCTTCCTGCTCCAATGCCATACCAACCGAATATATATTATGCAGCGTTCCTGATATCCATATTGTACCATCTGGTTTTAGTACCTTTTTACATAGTTTAATCCATTTTCTGTTAAACTTATGTTTTTCTTCAACACTACTTCCTTTTTCTGAAAGCTTATCCCACGAACCCTTATTTACTGAAACCATCTTCCCGCTCTTGCAGGTAATCCCATCATTACTTAAAAAATATGGTGGATCAGCAAATATCATATCTACCGACTCCTGTTTCATTCTAGTCAGAACTTTGAAAGAATCACCTACGATTAGCTGTGAGTCATCCGTGTCATAGTATAATGGCACTTTCTTTATAAATAAGTTATCCTTCATATGTCTCCTCATTTTCCGGAAAATGTTAATCTCTGTTAACAGCGGACATTAACTTCATCTAATAATTACATATTATTACTTCTTTCCCAACCCTGTTAGATGCATCAGAATTAATCATACGCTTAACACTTACAACATCTATTTTATAACCTTTATTTCCATATAACTCATTTATCAGCTCTGTATTATGATTAGTGAGCATACAATAGCAGCCTCTGCCTGTTAATTCATCATAAAGCTTTGCAACTCTTTTATGACTTTCTATATCAAACCCTTCTTTCGTGTATGACTCAAAAGATGTTGGATTAAGAGGTGCATATGGACTGTCAATAAATACAAAATCACCCTTCTTTGCATCCTTGCAGGCTTCTTCGAAATCACCATTAATAATTTTTACACCTTTAAGATACTTTGAAACTTCTCTTATAACATTTTCATCGGCTGAAGCTCTACGGCTGTTATTATATGGTACATTAAATAAACCTTTTCCATTTACACGATATAAGCCATTAAAACAGTGCTTATTAATAAATACAAACAATGCTGCCAATTCAACATCATATTCTGACTTCATAAGCTTATCATTATAATGCTCCCTGACCGAATAATAATATTTCTTTCCATCTTCCCACATTTCTTCATCCAGCCTGTTTACGGCTTCTAAAAATGCATCCGCTTCATTACATATGATATTGTAAGTATTTATCAACGCTTTATTTATATCATTAATCAGTGCATTTGCCGGCTGCAATTCAAATAATACTGCTCCTCCGCCAACAAACGGTTCATAATAATCGTTATATTTTTCAGGCATTCTTTCTCTTATCTGTGGAATTAACTGGCGCTTTCCACCAGCCCACTTCACAAATGGAGCAACACTTGAATTAGTCATCTAAAATCCTCTTCTCTATGTCAAACAGACAATATTCTATTTGCTTATTATACTTTGAAACCAATAAAATAACAACAGTAGCTTTCACCCTTAGTGAATGGAAAATTTTATTTTTTTTGAAACACTAATATATATTCACGTGCCCACAGCAAAAATAATTATTATAATTATACCAATATTCTATTAAACGACAATTGTAACAGGACACCTCAAATCAAAACTTTCTTTTATAAATGAATACTTGTACAGAACATTATGAGATTTTTTTTGATATCTTGCAGTCATCATGCATACATTTCCGTGAAAATTGGGTAGTATTTCATTAGGTCAATAGAATTATTGCACATAAAAACACCTCGGAACCGAAATTCCGAGGTGTAATAAATCATATGAAATTGTTACAAGAAGTTGGTACTGTATGGGTGCTACCGTCAGTTTTAGCGCACAAGCTGCATTACTATTTTTTGATTTCCGAAAAATCTATAAAATTCTTACCACTATATTCTAATATGCCAAGACTTTGCTCATCATACTTATTGTAAATCATTTCATTCACATCAAATTCTTTTTTAGAATTATTGATTTTAAAAACAAAAACATATCGTTTCTTTTTATCTAAAAAACTACCGCTCTTTTCTGCTATCGCAAAATTAGAATAAGCCCCACCATAATTTACCATTGAACCTTCTGTCTGGTCTAAAATACATTTTGATTCTAAAATAGCTTCTTTTTTCATACTAATTTTCTCCCATTTACACCAAATTACTTCTGTATATCGTCATTTATATTCCTATATTGTAAATGATATCTGCGAAGTCTGATAATACTTACTGTCAGTAATGCCAACGTAGCAATATAAATAACCAGGCTCATCATTACTGTATCAGGAACTTTAAAATTTATAAATACTGTAATCACGGCAAACACAATATCTGCAACAGCTATAAAACACCATTTTTGTATATTCTGTTTATAATCTTTAATAAGTTCCTTACTATTCATTCCCTTATCATTATAACCATCATCAAGTTTATAAATATTAATTGGCATTCTTTCATTATTCATTACTAATCCCTCCTTTGAATATATATCTACTCTGTCACATAAATCTAATAAAATATAATCATATTAGCATTATCAGCTATATCTTTTACACTAAGCTGCATCATATATCTTAACCTCCCTGATTGGTTTTAAAAATGTTTCAGTATCATAGTACAACATATTAAGTATTGGAATTAAATCTATATATTCTTCAACTTCCGACATTTCTTTATACTTTGCCATTACAACCAGATACCCATTATCCCACTCAACTACTTTCGTATATCTCTCCAATTTATCAGAAGTGACAAAACGAACTCTTTGATTATTAAATTCAAAAATTGTATACTTTCCATCATTAGTTAGAACCGCATAATCTTTCATTTAAATCACTCCAATCAAATAATTTTTTATCATTATATTATAACAATAACACAGTTTACATAAAAAAACACCCCAGAACCGAAATTCTGAGGTGTAATAAATCGTATTGAAAAGTGTTCCAAGATACAATATAATCCTATCTCTTTGAGAACGTTTGTATATCCTGAAAAGCCCATAAATAGGGGATTTGTGTATAGTAGTGTTGCATATATGTTGTATGCGGTTGGATGTCCACACATTTCCATAACTGCTCATTACTTTGACAAAGAAAGGACTAATACTATGAAAATACATTTTGCTTACTACAACCAATACAAGAACGGAATTGACATTGCTTTTGCTGATAATACACTTCTATTCTTATCCTGTGCTGAAGCTGAAAAGAATCTCCATACTACACCTAACTCTCAAAGGCTTATTGATAACCTTGCAATTGATAATCCTCTAATGTATGCTGCACTTGCTCTTGATTGCGAGTTGCAGGCTTGGGCTGATGCTATGAATGAGGATTGGAGTCCTTAATCCAAAATATATTTAACTATATTACTCCGAAATATTTTTCAAAGAATCCCTTTAACTTATCAATTACTGTTTGTTTTTTCAAAGCCCTATTTGAGCCACCAGAGAATCTTGAAATTGGAGGTAATATTTTATCAATATCTGTTCCTGTGGTTTTTATTCCTCCATCTCTAAATGAATTCTCTATAAATTTTTGAGCTTCATCATGTTTTAGTTTTTCATCTTGAATGATTTTTTCTAAATCTTTCTCTTTCTGTTTTTTTACAAAATCTTGCCAATCCTTTTCAACATCTGTTTTTACTGTCATTTGGGTGACAAACCCTTCAATTAAAGCTTTTTTACTACGTAACTCAACGCTTGCATCTATTGATTTGTTAATATTAGCAAGAATCGTTTTGTCCTCACAATTTGATTTATGATATTTAGCAACAAGCATCAAAATATAATCTATATTGACTTCAACCTGCTTAATAAGTTCAATTTCAAAAACAATATCATCGTTGATTCGTTCTTTTTCACTGTCACTTTTTTTAGCATAATCTTGATATAAGTCAATGTACCTGCTTTGATAATCCTGCAGATTTCTAAATGATACAGAATTATCGTTTTCAAAATCGTCAAAGCACCTTAAAATATTTCTTAATTTCAAAATGCTACCAAACAGTTTTATAAATTCTTTTTCATTATCCTCACCTATGATTTGACTGCTTATTGGAAATTCATTCACAAGTCTAGCAACAAGTTCATTATAACCTTCATTATGCTTGCCCTTATCATCTTCATAGCCATTCATATATTCATTGTAAGTTTTTAGGATAACCATACCTCTTGCATTTTCGTCTCCAAAAAGTGCTAAGGCATTATTGGTAGCCCTCTCAAGATTTCTAAAGCAAACAATATTTCCGAATCTTTTAACGGAGTTTAAAATACGATTGGTGCGTGAAAACGCTTGTATCAGACCATGATCTTTTAAATTCTTGTCTACCCACAAGGTATTGAGTGTAGTTGCATCAAATCCTGTTAAAAACATATTAACTACGATCAGCAAATCAATTTCACGATTTTTCATTCTCAATGATACATCTTTATAATAACTGGGAAATTTATTGGTGGATGTATCATAGCAAACATTAAACATCTTATTATAATCATCAATAGCACTCTCAAGAAAATCCCGGGAAGTCTGGTCAAGACCGCTTGTGTCAAAATTCTCATCTTGCAAGATATCATCTGGATCTTCTTCGTTTGGATTATAACTGAATATAGTAGCAATATTTAATTTATGCCCCGTTTCCCCCATTTGTTTTTTTAATTCATTGTAGTATGCAATCGCTGCCGGAATAGATGCAACTGCAAAAATTGAATTGAACCCATTTACTTTTGTAATTATTTTTTTCTCTGATACAGTATTATTCTTTGACTTCGCCATTTTTTCTACATTCGTAATCACTTTATGGTCATAATAGGAACGACTTTGATTACGATAAGTTTTCTGTTCAAAATGTTCAAGAATGTATTGTGTAATCTCAGATATTCTTTTAGGATCAAGCAAAGCTTTTTCACGATCAATTGCCTTAACTTGCTTGTCATATAAAAACTCAGGGTTTTTGATTGTGTTAACATAATCAATTCTAAAAGGCAATACATTTCCATCATGAATGGCATCTACAATGGTGTATGCGTGTAGTGGTCTTACTTTATTTCCGTTTGCATCCGCTTCACCACCAAAAACCTGTGCTGTAGTACGCATATTAGGAGCATTGGAACTATTCGAGTTTATTGCAAAAATAGGAGTGCCAGTAAAACCGAAAATATGATAATTCTTAAAATGTTTTGTAATTGATTTATGCATATCTCCAAACTGAGAACGATGGCATTCATCGAAAATCATAACAATGTGTTTTTTATAAACTTCATGTTCTCTGTTCTTAGATATTAATTTATCTAACTTTTGAATGGTTGTTATAATGATTCTTGCATTATCATCTTCCATTTGTTTTTGAAGAATTTTAGTAGAGGTGTTGCTGTTAGCAGCACCTTTTTCAAATCTGTCGTATTCTTTCATTGTCTGATAATCAAGATCTTTTCTGTCGACAACAAACAATACTTTGTCAATAAATTTTAATCCTTGAGCAAGCTGTGCGGTTTTAAAGCTGGTTAAAGTCTTTCCACTTCCCGTTGTATGCCAAATATAACCACCTGCCTCTTTTCTGCCTGTTTTTTTGAGATTAGTAGAAACGATAATGCGATTTAGAATTTTTTCAGTTGCTGAAATTTGATAAGGACGCATTACCAATAATAAATTCTCTGAGGTAAACACACAATAACGAGTTAAAATATTAAGTAGCGTATGTTTTGCAAAAAAAGTTTTTGTAAAATCCACAAGATCTGGAATAATGTGGTTTTTCTCATCCGCCCAATAACTTGTAAATTCGAAGCTATTTGAAGTCTTTTTCCTTTTTTCTGCATTTTTCTCTGCATTGTCTTTTATATGCTGAAATCTTGTTGTGTTGGAATAATACTTTGTATGCGTACCGTTGGAGATTACAAACAACTGTATATACTGATACAATCCGCTGCCTGCCCAAAAGCTGTCACGCTGGTATCGATTGATTTGGTTAAATGCTTCTCGAATTGCGTTCCCACGTTTTTTTAGCTCAACATGCACCAACGGCAATCCGTTTACCAAAATTGTCACATCGTAACGAGTATCACGCTTTCCTCCGTCTTCTTCATACTGGTTTATTACTTGCAAATGATTGTTATGAATGTTGATTTTATCTATCAACTTAATGTTTTTTACATAACCATTATCAAGGGTGATGTTTTGAAGATAATCTTCCTGTATTTTGCGTGTTTTCTCTACAATTCCATCATTACCATTGGAAATAACGCCGTTGTAAAAGTCGTTCCACTCTTTATCGAAAAAGGTATAGTTATTCAATTTTTCAAGCTGAGTACGAAGATTGTCAATTAAGTCCTGTTCGTTTTTTATCGTAATGTATTCATAGCCCTGACTAACAAGGCGATTTATAAAATCCTGTTCAAGCGCTGCTTCACTTTGATAGTCGGTGCTTTTTCTTTTTTCGGGGGTGTACTCAGCCACAACCGTACTTTCAGTTGAGCTTGCTACAATTTCAAAGCTATTCATTTTCCACCGCCTCCTTTTTCTTAAAAGTTAAGAGCTCATATCTGTAATATTCATATTGCTTTTGTCTTGCCTCAATTTCGGCAGGCAATCCCTCGCTGATATCGTTACAAAGTTTATCAAAACGGTCAAGAATATCAACTATACGCTGTTGTTCTTTAAGTAATGGAATAGGAATTTTTATTTTTTCTATAATTTCTCTCTTTTCAATATTAGTTACTGCTCCACCCGAACTGGTCACTATCAGATTTGTAAAACATTCAAGATAATATTTTATATATCTAATTTTTACCTTGGTTAAATCAAGTCTTAAAATCAATAATGCTTGGTTTATTATTCCTTGGGAATCGTCGACGAGTATCACGCACACAAAACAAATCAGATGTACAAACTGCTTGAGGGCGGTATCAAGAAACTCAACAGCGAACATTTTTATGTGAAATTCATAAACTGGGGAACTATCTATCGCCCGCCTCAAGAATTTATCTATGCAACAGGGCGTGAGGCAGATGCGGAACTGCAAAAAATCGCAGAACAGGAATATCAATCATATTTAGACAACACATTGAAATGAGGTGAGAGCATGAGCAGCAGTCCGGACATCATCAAAGATGCATCCGACGCATTGAAACCAATATCAGACAGGAAAATCATCGTGATGCAAGGATGGTATGACAAAAACATCCATGACAGACATGTGACATTGTGGGATTTGGGAGAAAACGACGAGAATTTTTCGGACGACGATGCAGAGGGAGTGACGCTGTCAGTGCAGGTCACTATATTTTCAGAGAATGACGAGGTTGAACTTGCGAGGGAAATCAAGTCACTTATGAAAGAAAATGATTTCTCATTTGACGGCAGGAACGGAGACGATTCAAAGCCGGAGGACGGAATCTATATGAAAGCACAAAGGTTTTCAAAGTTTTATGAAATGGAGGAATAGACATGAGCGAAACAGTAACACAGGTCAGCGACACAGAACAGAAGATTGTGAGGAGTAGAACTTGCGGTTGTAGAGATTTCTACATCGCAAAACTCACACAGAACGATGCGAAAGCATACGTTGCAGAAACTCCGGTCAAACTGGCAAGAGCAATCAAAGCAAAGGTTGACGAAAAGTGGAGTTCTGAAAAGATTTACTCTGACGATGGAACAGAGGAAGTCATCAATTCCTATGAGGGAACAGAAATCGAACTTGCTCTGCTTATATAAAGCAGTGATTGTGTTGTGTGTCTTATGGTTGAGAGGTATGAGGTTGAACGGATTCAAACGCTGTTCCCAGTCGTCCTCAAGTTCAATGATATGGTGAACCGGATTGCATGTGAGCAACTCATGCTCGACATATAATGCGTATATATCTACGTTGTCATAGACCTCAATCGCTATCATTTCAAGTTGAAATAATGTCGGCGACACCTTACCGTTTTCGATGTTGTTTATCGTAGATTTTCCGATTCCGGATTTCTTCGATAACTCCATCAATGTGAAACCTTTTGAGGTTCTCACTTCCCACACAAGGATTTTCATTCTGCTCACCTCCTCTCTTGAGGAAAGTTTACAGAATGTTGATTTTATAGAAATGGAGGTGTGTTCATGAAATACGGTGTCAGAAAGCCAAACATTAAGAAAAGCATCAAGGCAAGAACAACAGGAAAAGTCAAACGGCAGGTCAAAAGGGCGGTCAATCCCCTTTATGGTAAAAAGGGAATGGGAATCGTCAACGACCCGAAAAAGGCAACATACAACGCAGTGTATAACAGAACTACCGTCGGCGTGTCCGACATTGCAAAAGGATTGACGGCTGCAAACGGAAATCCTGCTGCATCCAGTTCAACAAATGCACCGCAGAAAAAGGAATACTCTGCAAATACATACAGTGTTTGCGGAATCCTCATGATTGTTCTCGGTGCTGTCCTTGCACTTTTAGGATTGATTCTATTGCTTGTTGTTCCGGTTGCCGGAATAATTGCTGTTGTGGTCGGTGTCGCATGTGTTGTCATCGGTCGCAAGTATAGAAAAGTCGCAAAAGAACGCCGTGCAAATGAATAATGCACAATAAAAAAGGCGACCCACACTGCAATGTGAATCGCCTTTGTGAAACCTCCATCTCATGCTCCTGCAAAAAGCACCGACAGAATGTTCCTGCAAACACCATTCTATCATAAAACCGTGCTTTTTGCATTGGTTTTATTTTTTATACTCTTTTTTAGGATGGTGATTTTATGAAACTACCGAACGGATTCGGAACGGTTTACAAATTATCGGGAAATCGCCGGAATCCTTATGTTGCCAAAAAGACAAAAGGATGGGAAATCGACCCGAAAACAGGTAAATCAAAACAATTATATACGGTCGTCGGATATTACCCGACCCGTAAAGAGGCATTGACCGCACTTGCGGAGTTCAATGCAAATCCTTATGATGTGGATGCTGCAAAAGTCACATTCGAGGATGTATATGAGCGATGGTCTGATGAACATTTTCCGACCGTCAGTGATTCCAACGTCAAGGGTTATCGTGCAGCATGGGCGTTGTGTGATAAACTTGCACGGATGCGGTTTGTCGATGTCAAACTCGACCACCTGCAAATGATTGTCGATGAATCCGGCAAAAATTATCCAACACTCCGGAAATTGAAAGTCCTGCTCGGTCTGATGTATAAATACGCCGTGATTCATGAGATTATTCCAAAAGAACGGAATCTCGTTGAATACCTCGACATCAAAAAGGCAGGAAACCCGAACGCATACAACCGGAAACCTTTTTCAAAGACAGAGGTCAAAAAGATATGGGATGTCAAGGATTCAAATATATATTATACTGTCATCCTCATGCTGATATATACCGGATGCAGAATCGGCGAACTCCTCGACCTCAAGAAAGAAAATGTGAACCTTGAGGAAAGATATTTCAAGATTGTCGCCTCGAAAACTGCTGCCGGAATCCGTACCGCTCCAATCTCTGAAAAGGTTTATCCGTTCTTTGAATACTGGTGCAACCTCAATGATTGTGAATATCTCCTCTCTACTCCGGAGGGTGAACATTTCAAATACCGGAATTATTATGATTCGTACTGGTCGCCACTTATTGAGACCCTCGGAATGAAACACCGTCCTCACGATACCCGTCACACATGTATTTCCATGTTGACGGTTGCCGGAGTGTCAGACAAGGTCATCAAGAAAATTGTCGGTCATAAAGGGCAGGGCGTGACAGAGGTCGTATATACACATTTTGAAATTGAGGAACTGATTGACGCTATCAACAAAATATAGAGGTGTGCCATGAATAGAACTGAATACAAAAACAATTTCGGGCGTGAGCATTACGAACGAATCAATCTCGTTGTACCTAAAGGCATGAAAGACATCATCAAGGCTCTTGCATCCAGTAAAGGAATGTCGGTCAATGCGTACATGCAAGACCTTGTCAGAAAAGACCAATGCGGTTTATTTGATACAATGCAGATTGCAGAAAAGAACAGAGACATGATTTCCGGAATCACCGGAAACATGCATGACGGATATGACATCATTTTCAAGGACGGTCATTCCTGCCATTGCAGGACGAAAAAGGATGTCCGGTCATGTATCATTGAATACTGCAACGAAAAGGGCGATTGATTCGTCCTTTTTTATTGCGAAAATGTGTCTTACACAAGACTTGCAATGTCTTACACAAGACAGTGTTTTCCGTGTTAGTTACCTGTTAGTTATGTGTTAGTTACCGTTGAAATTTCGTGTGTTTTTGTGGTGTCTGATAGATTTATCGGAATATAAAGAAATCCCCGAAAACTCGATGTTTTCGGGGAAATTTGCTCTTTTCTGATATTCGTTTGAATTATCTCTTTGAGAACTGAGGAGCACGACGAGCTGCCTTTAAGCCGTACTTCTTTCTTTCCTTCATTCTTGGGTCTCTTGTTAAGAAACCAGCCTTCTTAAGTGATGGACGATATTCGTCTGAATCAACCTGAAGAAGAGCTCTTGAGATACCGTGTCTGATAGCACCAGCCTGACCTGTGTATCCACCACCGTGTACGTTAACGATTACATCATACTTGTCAGCTGTTTCTGTAAGTACTAATGGCTGCTTAACTACAACCTTAAGTGTTTCAAGACCGAAATACTCATCAAGTGATCTCTTATTTATTGTAATATTACCATTACCTGGTACTAAATATACTCTAGCAATACTGCTTTTTCTTCTACCTGTTCCGTAGAACTTTCCGTTTGCTTTCTTAGCCACTGTTAATTCCTCCTTATGATATGTCCTTTAATTAAAACTTTAAAACTTCTGGCTTCTGAGCTGCCTGTTCATGATCTGGACCAGCATATACGTGAAGCTTTGTGTACATCTGTCTTCCTAAAGGTCCCTTTGGAAGCATACCCTTAACAGCAAGTTCGATAACTCTTTCTGGATGCTTTTCCATCATTTCCTTAAGAGTTGTTTCTTTCATACCACCAACATACTCTGAGTGATTGTAGTAAATCTTCTGATCTAACTTCTTACCTGTAACCTTAATCTTCTCAGCGTTGATTACGATAACGTTGTCACCACAGTCAAGGAATGGTGTATAAGTAGGCTTATTCTTACCTCTTAATACAGCAGCAACCTGTGATGCTAAACGACCTAATGTATAATCTGCAGCATCTACAACATACCATTTTCTTTCGATGTTAGATGCACTAGCCATATAAGTACTCATTAGTTTTCCTCCTAAATATTGCTTAAATGCATAATTAATTGTTCTGAATATAATTAATGTTAATATATATTAAATGCTTCTCCGGGGCATATGGTGAAACACCTAATCCGAATTAACCAAACTGGGCGCACTTATCACGCCACATTTAAGAATTATATAACACAGAACCGAGTGTGTCAATGATAAAATATATTTTTATTATATAATTTTAGCAAGTTATCCACAATAAATCTGTTTTTGTCTTCTTTTATTCACACATTAAATTGCTGTATTCACATTAAGCAATTTTGCATCTGCTTCCTTTTCTTTTGCGCCTATTAAATCATCTTTCTTCATCCAGATACTCTATCTTCATAAGTGTAAGCCCCTGCGGTGGCGCTGTCTGACCTGCCTGTGTCCTGTCACAGGCTTCTAACATCTGTCTGATATATTCCGGCTCATATTTTCCTTTTCCAACCTGTATGAGCGTTCCTGCAATTATCCTTACCATATTATAAAGAAAACCGTTACCCGATATTGTTATATGTATCTCATCCTCTTCTTTATTAACATCAAGTGAGTAGACTGTCCTGACTGTTGACTCTGCATCAGTTCTTACACAGCAGAAGCTTTTAAAATCATGCTCCCCGATAAGATACTGTGCCGCCGTCTTCATCTTTTCTATATCGATATTTCCAGCCACATTCCACGTATAATTTCTTTTCTGTGGAATACCGAATTGTGTGTTTAATATTCTGTAGCAGTAAGTTTTTTTCGTATCACAGTGTCTTGGATGAAAGTCCGCTGCCACCTCATCTGACTTCTGGATTATAACGTCATCCGGCAGGTATCTGTTAAGTGCATATGAAAACCTGTCTGCCGGAATTGTTGAATTCGTATCAAATACAGCCACATTTCCCATAGCATGCACACCTGCATCTGTGCGGCTTGCACCTATAACGTGTATATTCTCACCTGTAAGCTCATATATTGCTTCATCTAACACTTTTTCTATAGTTACGGCAACCGGCTGTATCTGCCAGCCTGAATAATTAGTTCCGTCATATGCCACCCTTAGTCTTATTCTTCGCATACTGCCCTCCATCTCTTTTTTATTTCATCTTTTCTACATTAATCAATACCCGATTATACAAAATAATCATTATATTAAAAGAACTGCTACATAAAGCACCATCTATATAATATGCGGCTTTTACACCATATCTCCATCTACATATCACATAAATAATTCTCTACGAAGCAGCCTTTTATTTTATTGTAATTTTTTATTTAACATTTTTAAAGTCAATCCAGTTCCCGATACATCTCTGAACATCTTACCACTACACAATCACCTTAATCGCAATCAACACCCCAAGATATGCAAACATACAAAGGTAAGCTATCTGGTCCCTCTTGGCATACCTGAGAGGTTTCATCTTGGTTCTGCCCTCTGAACCGTGGTAACATCTTGCCTCCATCGCCATGGCAAGGTCGTTGGCTCTTCTGAAAGCTGACACAAACAGTGGTACAAGAATAGGCACCATAGCTTTGGCTCTCTTTATAATATTGCCATTCTCAAAGTCAGCACCACGCGCCATCTGCGCTTTCATAATCTTGTCAGTTTCCTCAACAAGAATAGGGATGAACCTTAAAGCTATCGACATTATCATAGCTATCTCGTGTACCGGCACTTTGATGTGCTTGAGGAAGCCTAGTCCTTTTTCAAGGCCGTCTGTTAAGTTATTCGGCGTTGTTGTAAGTGTCATAAGGGAAGTTCCCAATATAAGGTATATAAGGCGTACAACCATAAATACAGCGGTTTTAAGACCCTCATACGTTATTGTCAGCTTCCATATCTTAATAAGCGTTTCGCCGGGTGTTAAGAACAGATTAAACACCGCACTGATTATGATAAGAATAACTATTGACTTAAGTCCTCTTATCATATATTTAAAAGGTATTTTTGATATTACTATGACGGCTGCAAGTGCTACAGTTATAAATGCATATATCCATATATTCATGCCTAAGAATAATGATATGATAAATATTAATGTACCCATAAGCTTAACTCTTGGGTCAAGTCTGTGTATAACTGAATCAGCCTGATAATATTGTCCTATTGTTATATCTCTAATCATATACTTTCCAATCCTGTGCCTGCGCACATTTCCTACATTTTAATGTTAAAATGTCTTAAAATACTATCTCTTGCCTCATCCACTGTAATCGCATCAGGATTGACATCCATCCCAGCCTTTACAAGGTCATTCATAATATAAGTTACCTGAGGGGCGGCAAGACCTATCTGTTCAAGCTCCTTATAGTGTGCAAATACATTCTGCGGTGTATCATCATACTTAAGGATACCATCATCCATAACCATAATTCTGCTCACATAGCGCGCAACATCCTCCATGCTGTGTGAAACAAGTATTACAGTTATTCCCGTTTCATCCCTCAGCGCCTTGATACAATCAAGAATATCATCTCTTCCCTTAGGGTCAAGACCTGCTGTAGGCTCATCAAGTATGAGCACATCCGGCTTCATTGCAAGCACTCCGGCTATTGCAACTCTTCTTTTCTGTCCGCCTGACAGGTCAAATGGTGACTGATAATACAGATTTTCGTCAAGTCCAACCAGTCTTAAGCTCTCAAATGCCCTTATCTCATATTCCTGCCTTGAAAGTCCCAGATTTTTAGGACCAAAGCACACATCCTTAAATATATCTGTTTCAAAAAGCTGGTGCTCAGGATACTGGAATACAAGTCCGACTCTTCTTCGCAGCTCTTTCATATCATATCCCTGCTCATATATATCCTTGCCATTATAATATATATGCCCCGATGTAGCCTTTAAAAGTCCATTCAGATGCTGTATAAATGTTGATTTTCCTGAACCTGTATGACCTATAAGTCCTATGAATTCTCCGTCCTCTATCGCACATGAAACATTATCAAGGGCTTTTCTTTCAAAGCCTGTGCCAATTTCATATACATAGCTAATCTTATCAACTATTATTGACATTTAGTTTCCTCATTTCCGTGTGTATGCCGCTTTCTTCTTATCTTATCAGACTTTATATTCTAATAAATCTTATGCGGTCACGCCACTTATTTTATTACTAATTGTTATCAAGTCTTTTTAATTCTTCCACAAGCTCTTCATTTCTAATAATGCCATCCTTAACTGGCAGACCTGCTTTCTTTAACTCATATGCAAGCTCTGTGACCTGTGGAACATCCAGTCTTAAGCTTTTAAGCTTATCAACCTGTGAGAACACCTGCCTTGGCGTTCCCTCCATAACGAGCTTTCCGCCATCCATAACAAATACGTGGTCGGCATCAATAACCTCTTCCATATAATGGGTTATGAGAATTATTGTTACTCCCTCTTTTTGGTTAAGCTCATGCAGTACATTTATAACTTCCTTACGTCCAAGCGGGTCTAACATGGCTGTAGGCTCATCAAGCACGATACACTTAGGCTTCATTGCCACTATGCCGGCTATCGCCACTCTCTGCTTCTGACCTCCAGACAGCTTATTAGGTGATGCATTTCTGAACTTATACATACCAACAGCCTTTAAGCTTTTCTCAACTCTTTCCCATATTTCCTCTGTTGGAACGCCTATGTTCTCAGGTCCGAAGCCGACCTCTTCATCTACAAGCGTACCTACTATCTGGTTATCAGGGTTCTGGAATACCATTCCTGCTGTCTGCCTTACCTTCAAAATGTTGTCAGCATCCTTCGTGTCCATGCCATCCACATACACAGTTCCCTCTGTCGGCATAACAAGTGCATTAAGATGCTTTGCAAATGTCGACTTGCCTGAACCATTATGTCCTAATACCGCCACAAAATCTCCGGCTTTAATATCTATATTAACGTTATCAACGGCAGTTGTAATACCCTCAACATTACCTTCCTCATCACGTCTTATATATTCAAATGTTAAATTCTTAGCCTGTACTATTCCCAAAACATTCTCCTATTCCCATATCCGTATTATACCGGATATACTTACTGTTATTAATCCAGCAGTAATTTCCTAATTGCTGTATTTTTTACGTCTTTATTTGCTTATTTATGTGTTTTTTTTAACTCCTGCTGAAATAATTTTTCTTTCAAATAATTGCATATTACTATATAACTTTATAAAAATCAATTTTATCTATCAAATTCATTGAAATAACCTGAAAAAATACAAAAAAGCGGATATGAGCTTACCCCATATCCGCCATAAATACGCAATAATATATTATACTAATTCAAGAAGTACTTCCATTGCTGCGTCACCTTTTCTTAAACCAATCTTAACGATTCTTGTATAACCACCCTTACGGTCAGCAT
>OGFM01000330.1_pt1 | contig 42220 bp, 40 predicted proteins | sample 1570871 | NCBI WGS metagenome assembly OGFM01 (sample SAMEA2581957, study PRJEB24529) | metagenome | biome: Human gut stool | place: China | collected 2011
ACTGTATTTCAATTAATTCAAAGAGCGATTAGTCCACTTTAACGGGACAGTAGTGATTCCTCCTTATTGTGTTGCAGTAGGAGTTCCTGCGAAGCCGGTAGAGTTCTATTGGACCGTTGAGCAGATTCTCGAACATGAAGCACAGTTGTATCCTGAGGATGAAAGATATACTAGAGAACAACTAGAAAAAATAATGAAAAAATGACTAATGTTTTACTTTGTACCCCATATTTGCAGTCTCCAGAAGTAGTTTCTGGAGGAATTGGGATATGGGCGAATAATATCTTAAGCTATCACAACAAGATAGAGTCTTCCATCGCTATAACACCCGTTTCCTTCGACCGTAAATATCGTGTAAGAGAAACCGACAGTGCGATTAAACGCCTGTGTATGGGGCTCAAGGACTATTGGGGATCAATCAGAACTACTTTTGCTCGCATTGATGCGGGCGGTATAGATGTACTTCACTTGTGTACGAGCGCAGAGTTGAGCCTTTACAAGGACTTGTATATCCTAAAAAGGGCCAAACGTAAAGGGGTGAAGACAGTCGTGCATTTCCATTTCGGACGAATCCCAAAGGTCGTCAAGGCAAACAATTGGGAAGGTAAAATGGTCTTGAAGGTATGCAGGAGTGCAGATTCTGTCATTGTGATGGACAAGTCTTCCTATTTATGTCTTGAGGCTAAAGGGCTTACGAATATTCATTATGTACCAAATCCACTCTCGGAGTCTATAATAGAAGAGGTTGCTGAGTATGAAAAGATAATAGAGCGGGTTGATAAAAAAGTGCTCTTTGTGGGGCATGTAATTGTTACCAAAGGAGTCTATGAGTTGGTAAAAGCTTGCTTGAATGTACCTGGAATCGAACTGCATATTGTCGGTACAGTGGACGAGTCAATCAAGACTGATCTGCAAGCGATAGCTCAGCAGCGTGATAATGGATCTTGGCTAAAAATGCGCGGTTCAATGTCCCATACTGATGTTGTAAAGGAAATGTTGTCGGCTCGATATTTTGTTTTACCTTCTTATACGGAGGGCTTCCCTAATGTTATTCTTGAGAGCATGGCTTCTTCTTGTACTATTTTGGCAACTAGGGTGGGGGCTATACCTGAAATGCTTGACTTTGATAGTTATCATCCGTGTGGCGTGGAGTTAGCACCGCAAAACGTAGTGTCTATATCAGATGGCTTGTCAACTCTTCTTCCTGATAAAGAAAAAAGCTGCAAGCTAGGACAAATGGCTAAAGAAAAAGTGCTAAGTACTTATTCTATTCCTATTGTTTGGAAACAGCTTTCGGAAATATGGAGTAAAAAAATATAATTATGGAAATGTTGATTCGTACTGTGATATTTTTTTGCTGTATTTGAAATGCCGCATTATATATCGCAACCAGGTATATTTTAGGGGCTTTAGCGTGGTATGTGCTATGAAAGGGTCTAATATCCTTTTTAACAACGCTGGGGGGGGAAAATCAACATTTTCTCCCATCCATTCAGCAATATGTTTGGATTGTCGCAACGCTGCATTATTGTGGCAAAAAACGGTGGAAAGATAGTCATTAACGAAGGGGTTGGGATGAGTGGGTGTACCATCTACTCAATGGAAAGCATTACCATCGGGCGCAATACTGATATTGGTTCGGGATGTAAAATCATAGACAACGATTTCCACCCCTTACCCTATAGGGCGCAGGGGAAATTCTCCGTGGATAGCCCCTCCCCGTCACTAACCAAATTTCTTAGCACAACGGAACATGAAGAAAGGCAGGTCGCTGACTCCATGCACTACTTTGTTCTCAGCCCTTTTACCGTATATCACCATTGCAGCGTAAGGTTTTAACATATTGAAGTGCTACCTTTGTCTCTGATTTTAAATCATCTGCATCTGTTTGTAGTTTATGACACAGGAAGTTATTGATTTCTATCATTTCGATTCTCTTTGGCGAATCATGAAAAGCGAAGAGAAGCGCGGAAAGTTGAGGGCGGATTTCTATTCATCGGAAGTGAAGGAGATTTCTAGAGTTTTGAAATCGCTTCGTTCCCAACTACGCTCTTCTCCTAAGGAGGAGCGTGACTCGCTCCAGCAAGATATCCAGGATCTGAAAGACGAAATGGATGAGAGGAAAAAGGAGGAGTTGAAGAAAAAGGCGTTAGAAATCAGTAGGGGAAAGGCTAAACTGGAAATAGAATGTCTTACCATCAAAGGGCATAGAGCATTTGCCTCAAACAACTTGGATACGGTGCTCGTCTGTCAGATTGTCAAGCAGGAATTGAAGAGGTGCTACAGGCTTTATCCTGCCAATAGGGATGTGATCATAGAGCAGATAAAGGGATTGCTGGATAATAGTATGTCCAAAATAGTGATTCGTGCTGATCTCCGTAGCTTTTTTGAGTCAATACCTCAGCAGGGGCTCGTCAGCAAACTGGCTGATGACGGATTCGTCTCGAAAAAGACGGTGAAGTACCTGAAAGGGCTCTTTTATGCGTATAATGACAAAGCTGAAAATAAAGAGGGGATGGGGCTTCCAAGGGGACTGTCTTTCTCGTCTCATTTGGCTGAGCTCTTTATGCGTCCTATAGATGAGAGAATCAGGCAAACAGAGGGGGTGTACTACTACAAGAGGTATGTGGATGATATCTTGATAGTGGCTGATCCTGCAAAAGGGGACGAGGAATATTACTGGGATGTGGTGGATGGTGTTTTTAAAGAGAGAGATCTGGCGTTGCACAATGGTTCGGAGAAGAAATACATAGCGTGTTGGGATGGGACGACTATGGAGAAAGAGTTTGACTATTTGGGGTATAAATTTGTATATAGGAAGGGGAAACTGGACGTGTGCTTGTCGCAGAAGCGTTATCAAAAATACAAAACTCTTATCGACGCCATTTTTGAAATTTATGCGCAGTGTTCGCATTATCGTAGGAGGGTCGATACTCGTGGCCAAGAAGTTCCACGACAGTTTTGCTACCGTGACGCCTTGCATCAGTTGTTTGACCGTCTGGAAGTCTTGACTTCTAACGGGTTGCTCTCTGGGCGTAAGAATTTTGTGGCGACGGGTGTTTATTACTCAAATAAACATTTGACGAATCTAGCGCAGTTGGAAGATTTGGATGGGTATTTGGCAGAAAAGATTGATTCAAAGGAGACGTTTTGCCCACCAGCCAATCTGTTCGATTACGGAAAAGATAATGGGTACAAGAAGAACGTGGATCTCATCGTGAGCAAGCTGCATGGTTTCTCGTTTGCTCGAGGATTCAGGGAGCGGAGGATTCATAAGGACAATCGTTTCGGCAGGGTTTTGCTTGATCTGCAGCGTATCTATTATTCAAGAAAGGACAGGGAAGATGAGTAAGTTGCTTCGTGTCTCTAGGTCGAAATATCGGGTGCTCATTTCTGACGTGCTTCCTTATGAACGGCCTGTGTTTTACTCCAATCGTTTCTTTGCCCGCTTTTTGAAGTATTACGGGATAGAGGTGGAGGAGGGGATGCTTGTGGCCCGTCGCCACGGTGATGAACCTGGGCTGAAGGATTTTTTGGAGATTCTGGGGGGACGGAAGGGCGCAGAGCGTCGTAGCTTTCAGTATTCGATAAGCAAGGACGGGCATCGGGAAGGGCGTAGGCTGACGGTGGTCCACCCCTTTCACCAGGTGGAAATGGTGGATTTTTATGATCGCTACAAGATGCTGATCATAGACTACTGTATGCGAAGTAACTTCTCAATACGTTTCCCGTACAAGGTGGCTGATTGTCAGAAAAAGCAGAAAGGATTCCACAAGGTGTATTCAGATGATGCTAGTCCCGTTGATACAAGCGAGAGTTTGAAGCATTTTTTCGCGTACAAGTATTTCAAGAATATTAATTTCTTCTATGGGGACTATCGCTTTCTGCGCGCGGAGAAGAAATTCCGATGCATGACCAAGTTGGATTTGAAGCATTGTTTTGATAGTATCCAGCCGGAGTCTTTGTCCATGGCGATGTTTGATCATGAAATGGAGGACTGTAAAGGAAGCATGGCGTATGATTTTTGGCGGCTGCAGGATAAATTTCGTGTTTCTAAAGAGGGAATCATCATTGGACCCGAGTTTTCGCGGATTTATGCTGAGATTATCCTTCAGCGGATAGACCGCGATGTGGAAAGACGCATGGGGGAAGACAATAAAGTGCGCAATATGGATTACATCTTCTACCGATATGTTGACGATGGGTTTCTGTATTTTAATGATAGAGGGGATCGGAATTGCTTTTTCTCTTTGTATCGATCTGAGTTGAAGAAATATGGGCTTAGTATCAATAAAGAGAAGGTGGTGGAGTTTGCTCAGCGGCCTTTTGTTGAGGCTATATCTATAGCCAAGGGGCTGATCTTGCGTTTGATAAACGAACGCTTTCAGAATCGTCTGGATACTTTTAAAGGGTTTGTCCATTCTCAAAACAACCGCTTTGACACGCCTGCCGTCTTGGATTTTAAGACTTTTGTCAACGAGGTGCGCACCATTATGTGTACATGCGGTGAGAATATGAAATACAAGGATATAACCTCCTTTCTTCTGGGTGTGATACAAAAGAGAGTGGGGCTTCTCGTCCGTGATTTCAATCTCTTGTATGCTCAGTATTGTCGGGCGATAGGTGATGGGAGCATCAATGATAAAGGGCTGGAAATCAAGGAAAAATATGAGCGGGGATTCATAGATTTTGCCAAAAGTATCGTAGAGGTGGTCTTCTATTTCCTAAGTTGCGATATGCGTATGAGCACCTCGCTGAAGGTGGTTTCGATAATCAATAAGTTGCAGCTCTTTGTGCGCGGTAGATATCAGATAGATGAGTGTTTGATGTCTGAGAAATTTCCTGCATATTTCGTGGAGACTTTGGATGACAAGATAAGTGACGAGATAGCCTCTTTTTTATTGAATGCGACACCGGAAAACTATAACTTGATGGAAATCTTGAATATCTTGGAAGTGGAGAAAATCATGTTGCCGAAAAATCAAATAGCACCCAAGGTGTTGACTGGTTTTTGGAAGAAATGTGAAAAGAAGTCGGCAGGCTTGAATTTCTTTACAGTTTTTGAAATGCTGCATTTTATCAAGGACGCTGCGGGGTATCATGACCTGAGAGATCGTCTCTTAGGGTGGATAGGCCATCAGGTAAAGACACTGACAGATGCAACGGAAAGCAATACTGAGGCCGTGCTGACTTTCATGGAAACGATGTGTTGCCCCTGGATTGATCAGGAAGTGAAGAAGAAATATGCCCGTGCGTTATGCGGGGATGCTTCTGACAAGTTGTACAGATTTGCTCAGAAACAGAAGAATTTATTTATACAGTGGCATGGTTATCGGCTGGATGAAGCTATTCTGCATATCAACAGTGCCGAGGTATATTAGAAAGATATTACAACCGATGCCCTTAGCAGTTTTCACACACACAATCGGTGACAAGACAGCCTAAACAGTTGTCTTTAGGCGCGCCTCTAAAGGGCGGGCGCTCCTACCTTTTTAAAAATATGGGGACGTTTGCGGATTTTTTTCATGCTTTGTATGGATTCCATCTCTCGAAAGCGGGAAAAGGCGAGAAGCAGTATCACTCTATAGAGTCTTTGTGTGCTGTCGCAAAGGAGTTCTTTGAGGATGAACTGGGGAAAATTGATGAGTGTGAGTTTGGGCATATACATTTGTTTGGGGCGAAGGCCTGCGAGAAGAAGGACCGGCTCACAAGGTGGATTGTCCCCATCATAAAAAAGATCAACGCTCTCGTTAAAGCTGAGTCGGACAATGAACTGTATGCGGCAGACGGGCTTTACCGTTTGTTGTTTGATGAGAAAACTGGGTTGCCACAATATAAGCACCTGACGTCTGTCGTCAAGAAGCATACCGATTTTTATCGGGTTCGGGATGCTAAAAAATATGAGTTGTATGATAGAAAGGGCATGTTTGTCTTGTCCGACCGCTTGGAGCACCTTGTGGGGCCAGGGCGTTTCAATCCCTCGGGTTATGCGTGTCTCTATCTTGCCTCTAACTTGTATCTTGCATGGGAGGAATGTAGAAGGCCTGACTTTGACACCTTCAATTTCTCGCGTTTTCAGAATACTCGGGAGCTTGAGGTAATTGACTTGACGATTCGTAGGAAGTTTTATTATCGGGAGCATTTTCTCTTGGCTTACTTGGCCCTTCTGTGTACTGCAAAGGCGATAGACGAGGATAAGCACAAGTTTCAATATGTGGTGCCTCAAATGATGATGAAGGTGCTATGTGCATGTCAGCGACAAAGAGAAAAAACGGCAAAGGGCGCGCCGATGATTGATGGAATCAAGTATATGACCTCGCGTAGTTATGATCAGAAAGATTTGCTGTTTGATGATAGGCAACTCACGGAGGCTTATGTCTTTCCTCAGCATCCTCATGGTGATGATAAAGACGTGTGCCCATATTTGACGAGGTTGTTTAGGCTGACTGAGCCCAGGAGCTACTTTTTGTTCAAGTCTCATAGGTTCCAGTTCTTTAATAGAACGGCTTACGTATCTCGTTATCAAGACTCTTTGTTCTATCAGATGGAGGAAACTCTGAAAAAGGATAGGTTGGCAAAGTATAACATAAAGGATAAATAGGCTATATTCGTCAAGATATTACCGAAATATTTGCCTGTGTCGTGGAAATAGCGTAAATTTGCGATCTGGACGGGCATTAGTGGCTCGTCAACATCCAATTATGATAGCTGACAAGATAGAATACATCATTATGCTCATAAAGCTCTTTGCCCGTCGTTTTGGGTTAAGCTATATGCAGGCTTTCCGCTATGTCTGTCTGCATGATGGCATAGAGTATGCGGAGAGACACTACAATATTCTTCACACGCTGACGTTTGAGGATCAAGTGGAGGCGCTTGCTGCTTATTGTCATAGGAAAGGAGGGCAGTTGTTATGAAGCTACATCAATTTCAATATATGCTGGAGTGTATGGAGCGTGATGTCGCCACGCTTCTCGTTGAAAAGAGAGGGATGACGATTCGTCAAGCTCTCGGTGTGTTGTATGACTCTGAAACTTATCGTTTGCTGCAGATTCCGAATACAGGGCTATATTTTCAGTCTCCTCAATATGTGTATTCGTTTTTGCAGGAAGAAATGGATAGAGGAAGAATATCTAATAACTTCTCTTGTGTAAGTAATCGGTGAAAGCCGTACTATACTATAGGTTTTCAAGGTTTCTCACTTTGTGGCTTAACAGTCTTAAAGTGATGGCTTACGGTCAGTTAATACTGTCGGCGTAATAGGTAAGGGATGAGCCTTCTGATGGTATCGTGGAAAGGATGAAAACGGAGCATGTAAAACTGATACAGGCCAGTGTCATGCCCTAAATTGAGCGCCAACCGAAGCGTGATGGCAATGTAAGATGTTACGGGTGCTATATGTGTTCTCCGTAACTTTTAACACAAAACGTTCTTTATTATCAATAAGCAGTTGTATCTTTGCACGAAAAAAAGAGTGGCATGGATAGAAGTAAAATTATTGATACACTCAAACAACGAGGTGGGTTCATAACCACAGGCGAAGTGAAAAGCCGTGGCGAGTATGAACAGCTTCGCCGTGCAATAGAAGACGGAACGCTTATGCGGATTCGTAATGGTGTTTATGTGGAAATGTCTGCGTTGGCAAATAACATGATAGATGTGGAGCGTATAGTTCCGCATGGAGTGCTTTGCCTGTATAGTGCGTTTGCTCATTATGGGCTTTCCACGCAAGTGCCTTCCGCTACTTGCATTGCCATTGAAGCCAAACGAAAGGTGCGCTTGCCCGAATATCCCCCGATTGACCTTTATTATTGGAAAAAGGAGAATTTGGAGTTTGGTATAGTAAAGGAGAACATATCAGTATACGAAGTACTCATTACGGATATGGAGCGAACAGTCTGTGATGCCGTAAAGTACCGAAACAAGATTGGGCTTGATGTTTGCGGTGAGGTGATAGACAACTATCTCAAAAAGGAGACCCGCAATGTGTCTTTACTTCATGAATACGCACAGAAACTGAGAGTGAAAAAAATATTGACTACATATTTGGAGACAAGGCTATGACAAAAAATATAGGGAAGTCCATTAGGACACGCTTGCTGAACCTCGCCAAAAAGGAGAAGGAAGACTATATGAAATTGTTGGTGAGATACTTGCATGAACGCTTGCTGTTTCGTATCTCTGCAAGTCCTTACAAAAGCCACTTTCTTTTGAAGGGCTGTTCTTTGTAGTATGCCCTGGATGAGTTCAAGGCTCGTCCAAGCATTGATATTGACCTGTTGGGAGAGCACATCAGTAATGACAGTGAAAATCTAAAAGGCGTCTTTCAAAAAGTGTGCGCCATTGAGTGTGAGGACGATGGAGTAACTTTTGATGCAGCCTCGCTTGAATTAGAGCCGATAGCCGTTGAAAAGAAATACCCTGGTACCTGTGTAAAAGTTGTAGCTCATTTAGACACTATAGTACAAAAGGTATCTGTTGATATAGGATTTGGTGATGTGGTAACGCCTTATCCTCTATCATTGGACTATCCGTTGTTGTTGCCAGATATTCCCGCCGTGGAACTATATGCCTATTCATTGGAAACTTTTATAGCAGAGAAGTTTCATGCAATGGTTGACCGTGACGAAAGCAATAGTCGCATGAAGGATTTCTTTGATGTGTACCAGTTGTTCACCAACCATGAGATTGATACAGAACTTCTAGCGGAAGCTATTGTCTGTACATTCAAGAACAGGAATACTCCTTACCGAGAGAACCTAGCTCTTTTCACAGACAAGTTTGCAGCAGACTCAACTCGCAATGTTTTGTGGAAGGCTTTCTTGAAAAAGATACGTTGGAAAGAGCAGATTGACTTCTCAGTAGTGATGAAGTGTGTCAAAGAGAACCTACAAGAGTATTGGAGTAGGGAAACATTAGGATGATAGCTAAAGAATGCAAGAAAGAGTGCAAGAAAGAATGCAAGAAAGAACAGTCTGATATTCAGGCTCTTATTAAAAAAATATCTAGGGGAAATAAGACTACTATAGCAGATTTAGCAAGAAAGACCGGTCTTTCTGCAAGAAAGATTTCAAGCGAACTAAAGGCTTTGCGAGAAGATTTTCACGTTCTTAAACGTGAAGGAGGACGTAAAGATGGTCATTGGGTAATAGGTGACTTTTAAGGCTCTTCCGGAAAGTGGAGTGATTCGACGTGGACACATAGAAGACAACTTGAACAACTTTTACAACAAGTAACAACTCTTTCGGTAAGCCATGAGCAGAACTGAGCTTGCTCAAGTTATGCCATGGCGAGAAAGAGTGCCATGTAATGGAACAGCTTCGCGGGGACATCGCCTCTTCGAGGCCCATGCTGACCAAGGGTTGCTGCAAGGGAAACAACTATGAACAAAACCTATCACTCGGTTTTCCGGATGAACCAGAAAACAATAGACGAAATGTTTGATATGTTTTAGCATCTTCACCTTGAATAGTCAATCTATGCGAAGTTCTTTTTGTCTATGTCGATAAAAAGTGGTACATTTGCAGGCGAGTAGATTGACAAAGATACTATTGAAGGAATCGGATGATGAGGACTGTGGCACATAATAAGCGCATGGTAAGGCTGAGGGATTTTTCTACGGCCTTCTCTCGCTCTGCCTTTACCGATGTTCTCCTGTTTGATGATTTCTCCCGTTTTGATTGGCTTCGTGCTCAGTATCGTCTTAGGAGCAAGACGTATGCGGGCTTGATAAGAGGGGCCTATGCTGCCATTTCCAAGGACTATCGCTGCGAATATGTTTACAAGAATGAGCTGGTGAACCTTCTGCTTCATCGTTATGGAACGAGAAGTACGGTTTATTTTAGTGAGTTTCGGGTGGGCAGTTCGATAGCTGACATGGTGATGTTTAATGGTGAAAGCAAGGTCTTTGAAATCAAGACGGAATATGATTCCCCACGAAGGCTGGACAGGCAAATGGGGGATTACAAAGGTATCTTTGACAAGTGCTACCTTGTAGTGCCGGAAAGTAAAGTCGGCGACTATTTGCAAGTGGTGGAGGAGGAGACTGGGATCATTGTCATGGCTTATGGCAGTGACGGGGTGGAACTCCGAGAATGGAGGGAGGCAAGGCAGAATGAGGCTTTCAATTCCTATGCTATGCTTTCTTGCTTGAGGGCTTGTGAGTATGAGAGCATGGCTGAAAACTTGGGGCATGACATCATGTCCGTGCCAGGGTATGAACGGTTTGATTATTGTAAGGAGCTCTTTGCCAAGACTGCACCGAAGGACTTGAAGAGGTTGTTTCTGCAGGAGGTGAAAAAGCGCCAAAACAACACGCGATTCTTGAGAAAATATCCTGTGGCTTTGAGACAAATGCTTCTGAGTTTGAATCTTCCTGAAAAGAAAGCGTTATTGCTTTTGGACAAATTAAAAACAACTATTCAATCATAGCTATGTATTATCCTTATCTTCGTGCTAAACAGTTTGAGTTGAAAGCTTTGCGGGAGTTCTCTGAGGAGCACTCTGGAAGCAACATCGTGCCTATATTGGAGCCTGTGAAGAAACAGTCTGTCGCCTTGGAACGTGCTGTCGAGGATATGATGAGGAACAAGATGCGATTTGCCTTGGTTCTGAACCCTACAGATGGCGACTTTAAGCATGATACGGTATCTTTTGGGGCGTGGTTGGAGGAGTCGAAGCTGCTTCTCAATGGTAGTCAAGGTATAGATTGGATTCCTGCTTTCATTTGTACAAGAAAACTTCTGGATGATATTCCTTCTTTGATAGAAAAATATCATTTGAACAATGTCATGCTTGTTTTCAAGTCGTGTATGGATATGGAAGATCCAAAGGTTAGTAATTTAGTGAATGACGAGAGGGTCGAATTCGTCGTCAATGCCTTTGGTGCGGTTGGCTCACGGCGTCTTAATACAATCTTGAAAAGAACGGGCAAAAAGATAATCCGTTTGGATGATTGTTTTAAAACCAGAACGCGCAATGCTGACTATGCGCTTGAAGATGATGAGCTGTTTAGCGAGGAGCCGTTCTATTATATGAACGACGGCTACGATGGCTTTTCAGACTATACCACTTTGCCTTCAGATTACGTAGAGGGAGGGATGATGCCTTATGCAGTAGCAATCCATCTGTCGTACAAGAAAGACGATGACCGGCTGAATGTTCATCATTTTGTTTCTGACAGTAATGAGAGCAATACCAATGTCAGAGGTAAATTTCAAGAGGCGGCCTGCAAGATAGGACCGTTCTTTGATGGCAAGAAGCAAACCTCGTCGGTGAAGGAACTTATAGCAAAGGCTGAAGATCCTGATGGTTATCCTGGGTTGGGTTATCTGAAGAAATTATCGGTCAAGAACCATTTGGAACTGATTGCTTCCATCATCTAATTCTACAGATTATGTTGATTTGTAAGCATTGCTTTTTAGATGCGGAAATGCAATCGGAGGTTGAGGCTAATGCTTCCTCCGAGGGTGTTTGTGATGTTTGTCACAAACAGGGCAAAGTGATTGATTCGTCGGAGTTTGCTGATTTTTTTGAGGCTTTATTGTCTTTGTTCGAACGTTCTGACGCAGGTAAGCCTGTTGCGGAAATGGTGCAGGACGAATGGCATCTGTTTGCAGATAATCATGTGGCTGAGGTTTTGCTGGATGAGGCTCTGCAGTCATCGTCGTTAGGCTTTTCCATCAAAGAAAATGTGGCTTTTGCCGCTGATATTGTAGAGCGGATCGGAATTTGGGATCGATTGAAGTGTAGTGTGATGCAAAAAACTAGATTCTTTACGAATATGGATGAATTTGCTCAATATAACTATCTTGCCAAAGGAAAGTATAACCTTGGGGCTGGAACTACACTTTATCGCTCTCGTATTACTCCCCAAGGAGTGGATTGCTTGACGACTAAAGAAATGGGATGTCCGCCTTCGGATAAAGCTACTGCTGGGCGTGCTAACACTTTAGGAATCCCATATTTATATTTAAGTGATTCAGCTAAAACTACATATTATGAGGTGCGAGCAGTCTATCTGGATAGGTTGAGCGTGGGAACATTTACTATTCCTGAGTCTCTCAGTTTGGTGGATTTTTGTGATGTCATCAACCTGTATCATGCTTATGGGGACTCGGTAGAGCCTCTGAAAGAAATCGTCATCAAGAAAAAGGTGATTGATAGTATAAGCAAGGACCTTTCCAAGCCTCTCCGGCGCTATGACTCGGAGATAGAGTATGTGCCAACCCAACTGATATGTGAGTTCTGTAAAGAGTATGTTCATGCTGATGGCATCTGCTTTAAGAGTTCGCTCTATCCTGGGGGTGTGAATTATGTGTTGTTTGATCCTAAGGCGGCTGATTGTGTCAGCGTCGAGAGTCACGAAATAGGCACAATAGACATAGACCGATAGAGTGGTCTGGCAAGAAACTTGGGGGAAAATTTGCAGGGAAGCAAAGGAAAGTGTATATTTGCAGACTTCATTTGACATTTGAGATATGAATGAACTGAAAGTAGAAAACTTTGGACCGATAGGCAAGGCTCATGTGGATTTTGGTGACCTTACCATTCTTGTCGGCGCGCAAGCTTCGGGTAAAAGCCTGTTTCTTGAACTGCTGAAACTGTTGGAAGACAAGGAAGCTATTGTCGAGACGCTGAGGAAGTATAATTATATCATCAGCAAGAATAACGTATCCTATTTGTTGGAGGCGTACTTCGGCAATGGTATGGCTGGCGTTTGGGGAGAGAACACCAAAATAGTTTATGACGGGCGAGAGGCTTCTGCTGTCATTTCGTTGATGAAGAATAAGGTGAAGGAGGCAGAGGAGAAGGTTTTCTACATACCTGCTCAAAGGGTGTTTAGCATTTCGGATGGGCGGCCCAAGGCGTTTTCAGAGTTTGACCCAACGGCTCCTTATGTGTTGCGCCAGTTTAGTGAGATTCTGCGTGTGTTTATGTCGATCGGCTTGGGAGGGAATACTACCTTGTTTCCAGTCAAAACTCGCCTGAAGAGTGCGCAGAAGAGGTCTTTTGATTCTTCTATTTTTCATGGTGGAAGAGTGGAACTTGAGAATGAGAACGGACAGCGCAAAATGCGTATGAAGGTGGACGGGATGGATATGCCGTTTATGACGTGGAGCGCTGGACAGAAAGAGTTTATGCCTTTATTGATGGGTTTCTACTGTGTGTCGGGTCCTCCTATGCAGCTGCTCAACAAAGATCAGTATGATTATATTGTGATCGAGGAGCCAGAGATGGGACTTCATCCCAAAGCGATCATGTCGGTGCTGTTGGAAATACTGGAGTTGGTACAGATGGGCAAAAAAGTCATCGTATCTACTCACTCTACCGTCCCTCTCGAGTTTGTGTGGGCTTTCAACATCCTAAAAAGATCGGCTAATAAAAACAAAGAGGCAGGATTGGCAAAACTCTTTGATGTATCGGGGAAAGGGGCTGGCATCTTTGCAGGAATCTTTGATAAGTCCATCAGAACCTACGCTTTTGAAAGAAAGGATGAGAAGGTGGAGAGTGTTGATATTTCCTCCCTTGATGCTTTGGATGAGCAACCCGTCGTGAGCGAATGGGGTGGACTTTCTTCCTTTGCCACTCGGGCCTCTGAACTTGTAACGAAGTATTGTGATGAGTAAGGCTAAGAAGCAAAAGACAGCAGGAGCGGATAAAGCCAATTGCTCTTTTCGAAAGGCCATAGAGAATACGCCGGACGTGCAGCATGGTTATCGTGAAGGATTGCAGGCAATAGTAAAGGCTGACAAGCGAGCAGTGATGGTGAAGGATGCCAGAAGGCTTGATGGTAGCCTGAATATTGACGAAGAAACTAAGATGCTCTATCCCAATGAATCGCGGTGGGATTATGCGGTCGGCTATGATGGAAAGGTCTATTATGTAGAGGTGCATCCTGCAAACACTTCAAACGTAGAGGAGGTCATAAAGAAGAAGTTGTGGTTGGACAAGTGGCTAAAAGAGAAAGCTCCTTCTATGAGTGCTTTGAAAGCTGGTAGCCCCAAGTATCAATGGGCTGCTACAGAAGCCGGTGTGCATGTTAGCCCTCAGTCAATGTATGCAAGAAGATTGAGTCAACGGGGAATAGAGAAACCAAAGCGCCCCGTGGTGTTGGGGTGATGTTGTTTTTCGCCTTAACGAAATAGGCACAATAGACATAGACCGATAGGGCGGTACGTTGGCGTTGTTGTAAATCTTATCCTCATCCGAGTGGCGGCAGGGCATGGAGCGATGCCATGATGAGGAACTTTGAATCCCAAAACTGTCTATAGTTTCCCATAAGGGAAGCGTTTTGTAACCATATTTTTGCTTAACCATACATCGGGGAATTTTATTCCCTCGCTGTTGTATGGTATCACTTTTTTGGTCAGCGTGCGTTGGTCAAAGCGGATGCTTTGTCCTTATTTGAACGGGAACGGCATCCTTGGTTCGCTAAATAATTAAAATCTCTTATGTATAAACTTTTTGGAAAAAGGCTGGTGGATATTGCCATCGGCTTGTTGGCTTTGCCCTTTGTGCTAATCTTCATTTGTGTGCTTGGACCAATCATTTATTGTTCTGACAAGGGTACCATCTTCTACAAAGCCAAGAGAATAGGCAAAGGTGGAAAGATGTTTGGAATGTACAAATTTCGTTCGATGATCATGAATGCGCCGGATATTCGCATGGAAAATGGGGATACGTATAATGGTGATGATGATCCGCGTGTAACAAAGATCGGGCGATTGATGCGTAAGACAAGTATTGACGAGATTCCGCAGTTTTTGAACGTACTTAACGGTACGATGAGTTTTATCGGGCCTCGTCCAGATACGCCGGATTTTCTCCATGTATATGAGGAGAAATACCCGTCTGTATTGACCATCAAGCCTGGTATTACGGGTTATAACCAAGCGTATTTCCGTAATAGTATTGATGGGGCAGAAAAAATGAAGAATGATAACTACTATGCGGAGCATCTTAACTTTTGGATGGACGTGAAGATTGTTCTGAAGACTATTAAGACGGTGCTTTTTAGAGAGAACGTAAATCACTAAATGTTATGCAGAAAAGACTTTTGGTGCTTGCAGCGGGCATCTTGCAGCTGCCAGTGATAAAGAAGGCTAAAGAGTTGGGTATATATGTCATCGCTGCGGATGGAAATCCCAATGCTGTGGGACTTAAATATGCCGACAAGGCCTTGGTGGTGAACATCACCTCGGAGGAGGAGGTCATGAGAGCATTGCGTGAGGAGCAGATTGATGGCGTGATCCATCCTTGCTCGGAAGTAAGCATGAGCGTAATGGGGCGAATTAATGACGAGTTTGGGCTTTCGGGTATTACGCGTGAGCAAGCCATCAGGGCCACCAACAAGCATTTGATGCGTGAGGCTTTTGAAAAAGGTAATGCACCATCGCCAAAAAGTATCTTGACAGTGAATGCTGAGGACGCTTGGAGTCGTTTGCAGAGCGAGTTTGATACCGATGCGATATTGAAACCGTCCCGCAATTCAGGTTCAAGAGGTATTGCAAAGGTCTCTCGTAATATGGATAAGGGTGATTTCATCAGAGCTTATGGTGAGGCTCTGAATGAAAGTCGGGATCATTCTGTATTGATAGAGCAGTTTATAGAGGGTCCGGAGTTTTCTATAGAAATCATTGTATGGAACGGCAAGGTGAACGTGCTTACCGTGACTGATAAAAAGACGACGGACGCTCCGCATTTTGTGGAGTTGGGGCATAATCAACCCTCCTGTTTCTCTGATGCTGAGGTTGAAACGCTGAAGGCTGCTGCTATTGCTGGCGCGAGGGCTTTGGGTGTGAACAATTGCGCTTGTCATGCTGAGGCTAAGTTGATGAACGGTAAGGCGTATTTGATGGAGGTTGGTGCGCGCCTTGGTGGAGATTTTATTTCTACAGAGTTGACTCATTTGAGTACGGGCGTTGATATGGTGGCAGCGGCTATTGATGTGGCTTTGGGTGTGGAACCTGACTTAAGCGCCAAAGAAGAGCCCAAAGGTGTCTGTATCCGTTATTTCTGTCCGAAGCCTGGAAAGCTTGTGAGTATTTCTAATACGGAGGTATTGAATAATCCCCATGTGTATCTTTGGGAGATTTATCCAAAGAAGGGGGACGTGATACCTCCTGTGACAAGTAGTCTGTCCCGTTCTGGACATGTGATCGTGACGGACGATACTCCGCAGGGGGCTGTGGAACTGGCTGAGAGATTGGTGTCTGAAGTGAAATTTATCACAGAATAAAATTTTATGAAAGTGTTTTTCCCAGCGGCATATTACTATCCAGAAACTTGTGCGGGTTTGTATATCTTGGACAATGTGATGGAGCGGTGTGCTGAAGAAGGTATAGAGTCTGTGCTGACAGTACCCACGCCGACACGAGATGTGGATTCGAACGTCGTGTGGAAACGACATGAGCAAAAGTGTGGTGGCAAGGTTAGCATTTATCGCTTTCCCTTGTATGGAGAGGGGAAGAATCCGATAGCGCGGGCTTTGCGCTATCTGTTGAGCGAGGTGATACAATTATGGTATTGTCTGACGAAAGGGTATGACGTGGTCTTTATAGACAGTACGCCTCCGATTCAAGGACTGAAATTGCCATTGGTCAAGTTGCTTCGTAGGAAACCTGTGGTCTTTAATGCACAAGACTTGTTTCCTGACTCTTTGGCAGGAACGGGCTTGGCTAAAAAAGGAGGACTGTTGTGGAATATCGGTTCGTTGGTGATGAAGATCACCTATGCTTGTACTGACAAAATCATTGTGATTTCGGAAGACTTTAAGCAACTGTTGCTTGCGAAGGGCGTGCCCGAGGATAAGATTGTGGTGGTCTATAACTGGGTGGATCAGAACGCCGTGGTGGATGTGCCGCGTGAGAAGAACAAACTCTTTGATAAGTATCATTTGGACCGAGGAAAGTTCTACATTGAGTATTCGGGTAACATCGGACTGACGCAGAATATGGATATGCTGCTGGAGGTGATGAAGGAACTGAAGGTGTCGCATCCGCAGATTGGCTTGGTGCTTGTGGGCGAAGGTGCCTATAAGAAGCAGGTGGAGGAGATCGTGGTGCGCGACGGGCTGACGAACGTGACGATGCTGCCGTTTCAGCCCTACGAGGACATCAGCTATGTATTCTCGCTGGGGGATGCGGGCCTTGTCATCTCGAAGCCTGGGGTGGGTGCCAATAGTGTGCCGAGCAAGACGTGGAGTATCATGTCGGCATCGCGGCCTGTGCTGGCCAACTTCGACGAGAATGAGTTGAAGGATATTTTGGCAGGCAACGAATGTGGTATCTTCACCAAGGCGGGGGACAAGGAGGCGTTTAAGCAGTCGATCATCTCGCTCTATGAGAACCGTGAACTCTGCAGGAGGTATGGACGGAACGGACGACAGTTTGTGATGGACAACCTGACGCGCGAGGGGGGTACTCAAAAGTATGTGGAGGTCATCAAGAGCGTGTGTCGTGGGAAATAACGACCGGGCATTGCTGCTCCTGCTGCGTATGGCGGTGAGGGAGGAGGTCGTGGACCTGCCTGCCGACATCGACTGGCGGGAGATCAAGGAGCGGGCTTTCCGCCAAGGGGTGGGAGGTATCGTCTTTGACGTGGTCGAGAAACTTCCCGCCGGGCAGCGTCCGCCGAAGGAAGTGGTGCTGGAGTGGATGGGAATGGTGATGCGCATGGAGCGGATGTATGAGCACCACAGGCAGGTGATAGCGGGTCTTGCTGCTTTCTATGCCGAGATGGGGGTGCGGATGCTGCTCCTGAAGGGGTATGGGCTGTCGCTGGCATGGCCTGTGCCGAAGCATCGCCCGACGGGGGATATCGACATCTTTCTCTTTGGCAAACAGCAGGATGCGGACGAGCGGTTGCAGGCGCGGTTTGGGGTGGAGATAGACAACTCGCACCATAAGCACTCGGTGTTTCAACTGAGGCAGACGATGGTGGAGAATCATTATAGTTTCCTGAATGTGCATGCGCATCGTTCGACGGCCGAGATAGAGGCTATCTTGCAGGGGCAGCTTGACGAGGTGGAGCCATCGGGAATAGTGAACGTCTCCTTGCCTTCCGCACGTTTCAACTCGCTGTATCTGCTGCGCCATAGTGGGGAGCATTTTGCCTCGGTGGACATCAGCCTGCGTATCGTCTTGGACTGGGCATTCTACGTCAGGAGGCATCCCGTGGACTGGCCTTGGCTGTTAGCGCAGCTGGACAGGGTGGGGATGAGGCCGTATCTGGCGGTCCTGAATGCTATCTGTGTGCGATATCTGGGCTTTGAGGCTTCGGTCTTTCCTGACTTGCCTGTTGACGAGGCGCTGGTGGATCGAAGCATACAGGATATATTGGTTCCCGAAGTGGAGCCGGAAGAACACAAGAACAGGATGAGGGAGGTGGCTTTTCGCTTTCGTCGGTGGTATGCGAACCGATGGAAGCACGACATGGTGTATCGGGAGCGTGCGGTGGTCTCGCTGTGTACGCAACTGTGGAGCCATGTACTGAAGCCCTCGCTGTGAGAAATATTCATCAACTAAATATTTTTGTTTATGACAATGAAACTGCGTAATGTGCCTTTCTCTCCGCCTGACATGACGGAGGCGGAGGCTGCGGAAGTACGCGACGCCATACTGTCTGGGTGGATCACCACCGGACCGCGTACGAAGAAACTGGAAAAGAAAGTGGCTGCGTTTGTAGAGGTAGATAAGGCGGTCTGCCTCGGTTCGCAGACGGCGTGTGGGGAAATGGCCCTGCGGCTGCTGGGGATTGGCGCGGGTGACGAGGTGATCGTCCCGGCCTATACCTATACGGCGAGTGCGTCGGTGGTGACGCATGTGGGGGCTACCTTGGTCTTCGTGGATGTGCAGAAGGACTGCCTGGAGATGGACTATGAGGCCGTGGAGCGGGCTATCACCCCGCGGACGAAGGCGATTATCCCGGTGGATCTGGCGGGTATCCCGTGTGACTACGACCGACTGTTTGCGATCGTGGAGCGCAAGAGGGACTTGTTTGCTCCGAAGACGGACTTGCAAAGGATGCTGGGACGCATAGCGATCTGTTGTGATGCGGCCCATGCCTTCGGTGCTACGCGCAAGGGAAAGAAGGTGGGATCGATCGCTGACTTCTCTTCCTTTAGTTTTCATGCCGTGAAGAACTTCACGACGGCGGAGGGTGGTGCGCTGACGTGGCATCTGCCTTTCGGCAATGAGCAGGTGGTGAAGGACTTGGACAAGCAGGTGGAGAACACGTTTAGCGGTGTGCCGGAGATAGCGGGCGAGACGTGGAACGAGAACCTGTATCGCAAGGCGCAGTTGCTGAGTCTGCACGGTCAGAACAAGGATGCGCTGGCGAAGACGAAGGTGGGTGCATGGGAGTATGACATCATCGGAACGTGGTATAAGTGTAACATGACGGATGTGGCGGCTGCCATTGGTCTGGTGCAGATGGGGCGCTACCAGGGGATGCTGGAGCGTCGCCGACAGATGATAGCACGCTACGATGAGGCTTTCCGATCGCTGAACGTGGCGGTGCTGCATCACTATGGTGCGGATTATGCTTCTTCGGGGCATCTGTATCTGGTGCGCCTGCTGGGCAAGACGCGCGAGGAGGCGAACCGGGTGATAGAGCAGATGGCGGAGCGGGGCATTGCCACGAATGTCCACTACAAGCCGCTGCCGATGATGACGGCTTACAAGAAGTTGGGCTTCGACATCAAGGATTTCCCGAATGCTTATCATTTGTTTGAGAACGAGATCACGTTGCCGTTGAACACCAAAATGACGGACGAGGATCTGGAGTATGTGATCGAGAACTTCGTCGATATCGTTTCTCATTTGTAGTATATTGCTCTGAGGAAAATATGATGGAGTTTGACAAGGATTTCTTAGGTGCCTTGTTTGAGCAAGCAGTGGGCAGTCCTCGTCGGCGGCAGGTGTGTGATTTGCGCACATCGCCGCAGGATGCTGGGCAGCGTGCGCTTTGCGCATTGCTGCCCGGTACGCAGATGCCGATTCATCGGCATGAGGCGACGGCGGAGACGGTCCTCTGCTTGTGTGGCAAATTGGACGTGGTGCTCTACGAGGAGATCGTAGGGTATGAGCCGGCCGCTCCCCATGGGCTCCCGCAGGGGATGGATGGGCAGGACATAGTGCGCAAGGTCGATTACCGTGAGGTACGCCGCATCCGTCTGTGTCCTGCTGAGGCTCGGTATGGGTGCCAGATCCCAAAGGGGGTATGGCATAACGTGGACGTGATAGAGCCGTGCGTGGTGTTTGAGGGGAGGTAGCAGTAAGATGCTTCGCGGAAGGTAATGGTCGTTGGGCTGACTAGGTTATTGCGTGATGTTCTTTCTCCTTTATTATAAGGAGGAGGACGGAAAAAATGGGAAAAGTTTTTTGTTCTGAGTAAAAGTTTGTATATTTGCAAAATATAATAAATGGATATGAGGATATAAAGCTTGAGCCTTAAGAATATAAGACTGTTTGGGGATAAGCCTCAAACGGTCTCTTTTGATGCAGACAAGAACGTGGTTATTCTCTTAGGAAATAACGGGTGTGGCAAAAGTACGATTCTTGACGCAGCATCTATATTGTTGAGTTCCTATGTAGGTTCCTTTCCAGGTAATACTGCAAAAAGCTTCAAGGATAGTGATGTGCATATTCTGAGTGACAATCAGGTTGCCCCCTATTTGGATGTTTCCATGGACTTGGTTTTGGATAACGGAAAGGTCTGCAAAGTATCACGGACTCGAAAAGGTTGGGGCAAGTGTCCTGTCTCAGATGTAAAGGAACTGAAAGCCTATGCGGAAGGTGTCCAAGAGGAAATTTTGGCGAATAAGGTGAAGGTTAACATACCGATATTAGCTTATTATGGTACCGGACGTGGGCAGATAAAAGCTCCTGAGCGGAAGCGGGGATTTCAGACGGTTTTTGCGCAATGGGATTGTTACAACAATTCTCTTGATGCAGCTTCCAATTTTAAGCGATTCTTTGCATGGTATGATATGATGGAAGACGAGGAACGACGAGAGCGTGAGCGGCGTCGTGACTTTTCTTACCATTCACCTGTGTTGGCATCTGTCCGCTCTGCCATTGAGGCTTTCGTCGGACCTCTATACACAAATCCGCATATAGCTATTCATCCTTTACGATTTGTTCTTGAGGAGAAAAACGGTGGGGATAAACGTGAATTGCGGCTGGAGCAATACAGTGATGGTTATAAAATTATTATTGCCATGGTTGCTGATATTGCGTCGCGAATGGCTGAAGGCAATCCGGGGCTGGATAATCCGTTGAAGGGGTCTGGTGTGATTCTTGTTGATGAGATAGACTTGCATCTCCACCCCAAATGGCAGCGGATTATTTTAGCAAATCTGCATAGGGTGTTTCCTAATGTCCAGTTTATCGTGACGACACATAGCCCTGTTGTTTTATTAGGGGCTGTCGATTTTGCTCAAATCGTCACACTTAACGATGGCAAGATCAATGTCTGCCATTCAGATTACAGTCGCTATGATGTGGGGCAAGTCTTGCTGAGCGACTTGTTTGGGTTGTCCAATTTGCAATCGGCGACTTGAAAACATCATGAGGCGAAATGGCAAGTGAAGATGCTGAATTTACAGGAATGTTCAGATATCAACTTGCAGCTGTAAAAACTAATAACGGGATGATATGAGTACAGAGACTTACAAAGAAATGCTTGACTATCTGGAAAAGCAGAGAGCAAAACTTGCCGATTTGCGTACGAGGGTGGAAGAACCTGGCGTTGAGGAACAATACGAGGCTTGCCTTAAAGCCTATCGAGATCTGAAAAACTCTTTGGATTGGGCTAAAGAACAAGGTTTTGCAGAGGGATATGTGGAAGTTCGTTTAAAATTGCTTATGGGCGAATACGAGAAAACTCGTGAAGAAGCGCTTGTAATTATAGCAAGGGAGCTGCATGAGAAAAACATTTCCGACCAAGCCATCTTTGTGGCTACAGGTATTTCTGTTGGAGGTATAGGTTGAGAGCGTGGGAAATAGGCGTATGCTTTTTTTCTGCAAACTACTTGAACTGACTTTATCTACGTTTTTATTTGATCTTTTTGGAAAAATAGGGGAATAGTAAACAATTATCAAGTTCCCTGATTTTATATACATCTAAGGTTGCATTGAAACATCAATGCAGCCTTGGCGTTTTTGGGTATGAATCTTCTTTTTCTGCGCATGAGCTGGATGCGCTAAAGCAGAATGGTATGAAGGAGAGGCAGCTTTACGATTATCAGCTTGATATGAAACGGCGGGTGGGTGAGGCCTTTGGGGCGCACCGGTCCGTGATGGTGCAGATGCCGACGGGTACGGGAAAGACGTGCGTGCTGGTGGCGTGTGTGCGTGAGTGGTTGTCGCAGAACGAGGGGACGGTGTGGATCGTGGTGCACCGTAGGGAACTGGTGGAACAGATCGTCGGGACGCTGCAGGAGGAGGATCTCGTGGGCGACCGGGTACGGGTCTTTTCCATCCAGTGGTTGTCTCGCCACGAAGGGGAACTGGCGGAGAGGCCAGGCCTGCTGGTGATCGACGAGGCCCACCATGCCGTAGCGAAGACGTACAAGGCGATGGTGGAGGCCTGTCCCGGGGCGAAGGTGCTGGGACTGACGGCCACGCCCTGCCGATTGACGCGTCGGGGATTCACGGACCTCTTCGAGGTGCTGCTGCAGTCGTGGCCTTACAATCGCTTTATCGCTGAGGGCCGCTTGTCGCTCTACGACTATATGTCGGTGAGGGCGGACAACGAGGACTGGCGGGTGGTGCGGTCGCTGGAGCGACGTGGGGCCGATGGCGACTTCTCGCTGCGGGAGATGAGCGAGCGCCTGGACGTGAGGCCGAGTATCGGGCGGCTCTGCGACACGGTGCTGCGTTATGCGCGGGAGAAGAAGGGCATCGTCTATGCGATTGACATTCGGCATGCGGAGCATATCGCTGCGTACTATCGGGAACACGGTATTGATGCGGTGGCGATCAGTGCGAAGACACCAGGGGAGGAACGTCGTCGGTTGATAGAACTGTTTAGGGCAGGAGAGACGCAGGTGCTGGTGAACGTGGATCTCTTCGGCGAGGGTTTCGACTGTCCCGACGTGGAGTTTATCCAGTTGGCGCGGCCTACACTCTCGTTGGCGAAATACCTGCAGCAGGTGGGGCGGGGCATGCGTGTCTTTGACGGGAAGCGCTACTGTCTGATCCTGGACAACGTGGGGCTGTACCGCCTGTTTGGCCTGCCCTCGGAGGATCGGGACTGGCAGGCGATGTTTGAAGGGACGCTGGCTGGCAAGGCCCACCTCAAGCAGGCGGAGGAGCGAAGCGTGTATGCAGCCTTCTCGGTGTTGGGGGACACGGGACGGACGGTGACGGCTGACGCACGGACGGAACTGGTGACGGTGATGACGCACGACGGCCAGCGCAACGAACTGGAGGCGGCTTATGCCTACCGAGTGGTGAGAAATGAGGCAGGAAGGATGGGCGTCGCCACGCTGGAGGGCGAGGAGGTGCTGCCGCCACGGTATGAGAAGGTGGAACTGCTGCCTTATGGTTTTGCCCGTCTGACGTCGCGGCGGAAGGTGGACCGGGAGCGTCCGTGGATGGACTTGCGCAATGGGCTGCGCTTTGCCGTGATGCCGACGGTGAGGCGGTGTGGCTTCCTGTCGTTTAGTACGGCGGACGGGCTGCGACTGTACCCACGGGTGGAGACGCGGCGGCTGCAGGAGACGGACTTCGTGACGCCAGGGGCTTTGCGCCACGGGCTGGCCGACGGTCTGCGCTTTCGTGACTACTATATCCCGCCGACGGAGGGGAAACCAAGGATCTATGTGGTGAAGGACCAGATGGACAATCGGGTGTTGCTGGAGGCTGAGGACGGGACGCTCTGTCTGCGGAAGGGCTGGGGCGTACGGTTGGAGCCTATCACGCTGGCGGCGTGGAAGGAAGAGAAGGAACGGTGGCGACGCACGTTGCGATCCTTTGACAGGCAGGCGAAGCAGTGTGCGGACCGCAGGGTGTTTCCCTATACGGTGCGTGCGGAGGTCACGGCTGGTTATCACTTGTCTGACTACAAGGAGGTTTCTGACGTGCGTATCACGCGGAGCGGGAAGCAAGGGTATAATGCTTTCGTCTATGACGTGATGGAGCAGCGGTGGAAACCGACGGGGTCTTATCGGGAGATATTTCCTCCGGCCTATGGGTTGCGGGTGGTGCGCAACTGGGAGGGGAGGTTTCTCCTGCGCACGCAGTATTTTGAGAAGATCGGTGTGGGTGAGGACCTGCTGTTTGACTATGCGGAACTGCTGGACGATGCCTATCTATATATCAAGGAGAAGGGGCGTGCGAGTTATGTGGATCTCGAGAGCGGGGTTTGCTTTGACAGCAAGCCGCAGCTGGTGAGGATCGGTTTTATGCAGTTTCAGAAAGATGGCGACCTCTATTTCCCCTTTGACCCTCGACTGAGTGGACGCACACCTTATAGGCGGGGAGAGATCGTGGGGGGCGAGGAGATCTGCTTCGTGGGGGATAGTCTGGTGCTATTGAGGGATCATGCGGCGGTCTATTATATCCGCCAACGGTATAGCGATGGTTGTCGTTTTATCGTCAGCGAGCGGCGGCAGGACCGTGCCTTCGATGCCACCTACGACTTGTACTATGATGGTAGAGGGCCGGTGGTGTTGCAGCGGCGGGAGGCGAAATAACAACAATACTTCCTCATTATAGCCTGCTTATAGGAAAAACAACTTGAACAACTTTTACAACTAGTAACAACGCGCGCGGGACATCGCTCTTCGATGCCCGTGCTGACCAATGGTTGCTGCAAAGTAAACAACAAGAAACAACGCTTCGCCCGGACAGCAAGGATGCACACTCAAGGCGAAGCTGTTCCATTTCATGGCACTTTTTCTCGCCATGTGGAGAACCGAGAATTGGGGGGTGAGTCAGAACAATGGTTTTGGCTCACCCCCAAGTTTTTTTATTGGATATTGATGCGCTTGGCGATCACAGATTATTCTTTATAGATTATTGTTTGTCGCTACGCTTGACCACTACCTTGTTGTTTCCTACCGTCAGGGTGAGGGTCACGTCGGAGTTGGAGCGTCCCTGGGCGAACTCGGCAAGGTGCTTGCCCTGGATACCGGAGTATTTGAAGGCGTGCTGGTAGTTGGCAAAGTTTTGGTTGGTGTTGGTGCTCACGCCGTAGGCTTCTACGAGGGTGACGGTGTAGAAGTCGTCGTCCTGGGCCTGGTAGCCATCCTTCACCTTCCAGTTGAGTTTCACGTTGATGGTCATGGGAAACTCCGGCACGTGCATGGGGACGGAATAGAAGACGTAGTCGTGGAGACGGCCGGGCAGAACCATGGTAGAGGGGTCGAGCAAATACTTCTCGTACTCCAGCATCTCGTCCAGTTTGCGATTGAAGGGGTCGTTGAGCGAGGTGGTGATGGGCGATCCCTTGCTCGGCGTGAGCGTAAGGGAGAAGTCGGACCACTGGAGGATGTCCTTGTTGAAGGCAAAGAGATAGGTGAACGTGCCCGAGGTGATAGGCTGCTGGGGCGTGTCGTCGTTGTCGTCGTCGCTGCAGGCGGTGAGCAGGCAGCATAGGGAGGCCATGGCAAAGGCCATGATCAGGGTAAGGAATGATTTCTTTTTCATATTGATGATTCTAAATGATAGTTAGTCGTTGCTATGGTAAGCGGCCTCACTCGCTGATGCGGAGGACGCGGATGCCCGTATTGTGGGCCCGGGCGGCAAGGTAGGCGAAGAGCGTCTCCTTGGGTTCCACCACTTGGTGGCCGTTCTTCTTGAGGCTTGATGCGTTGAGAAGGTAGAGGCCGTCGTCGTGCCAGACGGCGATGCCCAGATGGCTGGCGTCGAGTCCGGATTTGTTGGTGACGAGTCCGATGATGTCGCCGTCGTGTACCACCTGTCTGAGTGCCGGGTCTTTGAGGCGCCCCTTGGGAATGTAGGTGACGGTCTTGCCAAGCCACGCCTTTTCCTGTTGGGCGATGGCTTTCACCCGTTCGGGATGGTGGCGGAGCATATCGTAACTGTCGGCATGGGTGCTCATGTAGTCGATGCGGAGGCGCTGGCGTCCCGTGAAAAGGGTGGACGGGGCGTGTATCTCCTGGAGCAAGCCCTTGCGCTCGTTGTCGCTCACCCACCACTGGAAATAGTGTAAGCGACCACAGTAGTCCACTTTTCCGCTCATATAGCGAATGAGCTGGGCTTCGCGGCAATAGTCGGCAAAGGAAGTCTTGCCCACAAAGGTACAGCGGGCCAGGGCGAGAACAGCCTCGACATAGGTGGTGCAGTCGAGCTCGTGGAGGTTGATGACCATCAGCTCGGTGTCGGACCGGTCGAGGGTATGGGCCACATAGGGCACGCCGATAAACTGGCGGGCGATCCAGAGAATGGTCTTCTCCTTGCCCCAGGCGGCATAGTGGTCGTGGGTGGTACGGAGAATGCGCTCCACCAGCTGGCGGTCTTCTCGCGTGGCGTCGGGCAGCGGAGCGGTGATGGTGTCGTGGACCTGGACGGTGGAGGCGACGGCATCGGCAGCCTGGGTGGAGTCGACAGGCTGAGGCGTAGGGTCGGCCTGTTCCTTTGCTCCCGAGGCATGGCCGCATCCGGCGAGCGAGAGGGTCAGGCAGAGGTTGGTGAGGAGGATTCTCATTTTTTCTTTCCCTTATGGTTCTTTTTCTTGTATTTGTGGCCGAAATTGAACCCCACATAGACATTGAGCGTGCCAAAGAGGTTTTCGGTCTCGAAGTTTTCGCAGCGGTACTTGAAGGCGTGGGTGACGATACTCATGCCCGAATACCACCTCATGTTATTATAGACCACGGCGAAACGGAAGGTGCCGTCGAGGTTGAGGTTCTTGGCCGTGAAGTCGCGGAAGGACAACCATTTGCCCTGCACGTCGCTTCGCGTCTTCTTGTAGGAGAGGCCGATGCAGAGCGAGGCGTCGAGGAGCCAGTTGCGGGCGAAGACCCAGTTGTAGGCATAGCCGCCCGAGATATTGATGTCGTCGTAGTGGAACGTGGAGCTCTCCCGCGTAGAGTCGTATTCCTCGGCAATGATACGGCGGCCCGTGCGGGAGGCGATGAGGTCGTCGAGAGCCCGCCAGTCCACCGTCACGTTCTGGTTGCTATAGCCGATGCCGATGAGTGGCGATCCTGCCGAGCGGCGCTGCACGGTGCTCTGGCTGAAGGCGGCGGGGTAGGAGAACTTGCGGTGGTTGAAGATATAGTAGGCGTTGAAGCCCTTGTTGCTGGTGGTGACACCACCAAACTTCACGTCGCGCAGGGGTTCGGTATTGAAATCGTCGCCGAAATAGCTGTTTCGGATATAGTAGCCATCGCCCGTCTTGCGGTAGTAGAGGTCGAGGCCGATCTTGTTGCTATAGAGGCTGAGGTTGAAGTCGGTGCGGTCGTTGACCTCATCGTAGAGGTGGGTGACGTCGATGGTGTAGCCGATGAAGATCCAGCGGTAGCCGAAGTAGGGACCGACGCGCAGCGACATATTGGGGGCGAAGGTGACGGAGTAGCCGAGGTTGGACTTGATGCGGTACAGCTCGTAGGTGTTCGTGTTCTGGATCATGAACGCGTAGTTGTATCGCTGCGGCTCGATATAGGTGGTATCGACCTTGTTGAGTTTGCGGATGTTGTGCTTCAGCCAGCTTTTTTCCCTTTTCTGCTGTCTGCTCAGGTCGGGGCGCATCCATGTGACGGTGTCTCTCCTCGGAGTCTCACAGAGTGTGTCGGCAGGCCACGATAGGTCTGTCCCCCTGGCGGCAATGGTGGCGAGGGGGAGCAGGAGGTAGAGGAGGACTATGATGCGTAGCGGGCTCGTGATGGGGAAGGGACGTTGGTGGTGGGTTAGAACTTGCCGAGGATGCGGTCCAAGGCCCAGTTGGTGGGCGTGGCACTGAAGCTGTCGCAGTCGCAGGTGCCAATGCCCTGGATGTCTTCGACGACGCTCCGGATGATCGGCAGTTGGACCAGGGACGGGCGGGGAATGTCGATCTCCTGCACGCCCTCGTTGGTGTAGAGGTGGATGGGCTGGGGAGTGAAGACTGAGAAGGCCAGGCGCCCCTTGGAACCGAAGACCTCGATGCGGTCGTCGCGTCCGCTCTCGTGGGCGCAGAAGCACCAGGCACCACTGGCGGTGAGTCCGCTCTCAAACTCCATCACGGCATTGACCGTGTCCTCTACGGCATAGAGACCGCCGCGGTTGGCCTTGTAGCCATGGGCTTTGGTGATGATGCCGAAGTAGTCCTGGAGGAGGTCGATCTGATGGGGGGCAAGGTCGTAGAAGTAGCCACCACCGGAGATGCTGGACTGGAGACGCCAGGGCAGCGAGCCGGTCTGGGCGTCTTGGGGCTTTGGGGGAGCGATGAGGCGTACCTGCACGGTCATGATCTTGCCCAGCACGCCACTGTTGATGAGGGTTTTCACCTTCTTGAAATAGGGGAGGTAGCGGCGGTAGTAGGCCACATAGCAGCGCACGCCTGTCTGTTCGGAGATATGGTTGATGCGGATGCAGTCCTCATAGCTGGCGGCGAGGGGCTTCTCGACGTAGCACGGTTTGCCGGCACGCATGGACATGATGGCAAACGTGGTGTGGGCGGCAGGAGGGGTGGCGACATAGATGGCATTGATGTCGGGGTCGAGGATCAGCTCCTGTGGGTCGGTGTACCACTTGCGGACATGGTGTCGCTCCGCATACGATCGCGCTTTGGTCTCGTTGCGGCTGAAGACGGCCTCGACATGAGAACCTTCCACCTCGTTGAAGGCGGGGCCGGACTTCTTCTCCGTCACCTCGCCGCATCCTATGATGCCCCATCTGACTTCTTTCATCTTGCCTAAGTATTTGTTCGTAGCGTGGCGTGTGGATAGGAAGGAAGGGGTGGGGTGCTGCATGGAAAAGACCCCTCTCCTCGTACCGTTGGCCACAGAATAGGTGCAAATTTACACATTTTCCCTCAATCAGCCACGCGTGGCCGTAATTTTTTGTAACTTTGCAAGTGTTAGGCTGCATTCGGACATTTGAAAACACGTTTTCATTGGCTCGTTTGCACTACTTCTTATATAAAAATAGAACGCAAGATGCTAATAAAGAAAGCCGAATACACGATCTCCTCGCCGCGAGAGAGTATGTGTCCGAAGGACACCAAGCCCGAGTTTGCCTTTATCGGACGATCCAATGTGGGCAAGTCGAGTCTGATCAATATGCTCACCAACCGCAAGGCTTTGGCCAAGACGTCGTCGAAGCCGGGCAAGACCTTGCTCATCAACCACTTCATTATCAACAACGAGTGGTATCTGGTGGACCTCCCGGGCTATGGCTACGCTCAGGGGTCGAGCACGAAGTCGTCGCAACGCCGCCTGGAGCAGATGATCGCGGGCTATATCCTCCAGCGCAAACAACTCGTCAACCTCTTTGTCCTCATCGACATCCGCCACGAACAGCAGCGCATCGACCGCGAGTTTGTCGACTGGCTGGGCGAGAGCGGGGTGCCGTTTTGTATCGTCTTCACCAAGTCGGACAAGTTGACGGCTGGCAAGGCGCGGGCCAATGCGGAGCAATGGATGCACGCCCTGGAGGACCGCTGGGAGTCGCTGCCCCCTTACTTCATCACGAGCTCGTCGAAGCACGAGGGAGGCGAGGCCGTGCTCGACTATATCGAGCAGTGCATCCACATGGATGAGGCTGCTACGGAGGACGCTGCAGAGGTTGCTGCTGATGTCGCTGCTGAGGCTGCCCCGAAGGACGCCGTGAATGATGCAGCAGAGGACGCTGCGAAGGAAGCTGCAGAGGCGGAGAACGCGACGGAGGCAGAATAATCATACGATCATCAAGAACCAGTCAGACTATGGAATCATATTTGGACGTCCAGCATCTCACGAAGAGTTTTGGAGAGAAGGTGCTTTTCGACGACATGAGTTTCTCGGTGTCGGAGGGACAGAAGGTGGGGCTCGTGGCGCGCAATGGCACGGGCAAATCGACCCTGCTCTCCATCCTCCACGGCGACGAGGGCTACGACGCGGGACAGATCGTCTATCGCAACGACATCCGTGTGGGATATCTGGAGCAGACACCGCATTTCAATCCTACGGACACCGTCCTCGACGCCTGCTTCAACCACGAGGGCAATCCCGAGAAGGTGCTGCGGGCCAAGCAGGTGCTGACGCAGTTGCGCATCGAGGACCTGGAGCAGAAGGTGGGCGAACTGAGTGGTGGACAGTTGAAGCGGGTGGCCCTGGCCAACGTGCTGCTGCTGGAGCCCGACTTTCTAATCCTCGACGAGCCGACCAACCACCTCGACCTCGAGATGATAGAATGGTTGGAGGGCTATCTGCGGCGAGGTAACAAAGCGCTGCTGATGGTGACGCACGACCGCTACTTCCTCGACGAGGTGTGCAACCTGATCCTTGAGATCGACGACGAGACGATCTATACCTACCGCGGCAACTACTCCTACTATCTGGAGAAGCGCCAGGAGCGCATCGACAACGCGCGGGCGGAGATAGCAAGGGCCAACAACCTGTATCGCAAGGAACTGGACTGGATGCGCCGGCAGCCACAGGCGCGCGGACACAAGGCGCGCTACCGAGAGGAGGCGTTCTACGACCTGGAGGCGAAGGCAAAGCGCAGGATCGAGGAGCGCCAGATGCGTCTGAAGAGCTCGAGCATTTATATCGGCAGCAAGATCTTTGAGTGTCAGTATGTGTCGAAGGCCTTTGAACGGGCCGATGGCACGCGGAAGGTGATCCTGAAGGACTTCTACTACAACTTCGCGCGCTTCGAGAAGATGGGCATCGTGGGCAAGAACGGCACGGGAAAATCGACCTTCGTCAAGATGCTGCTGGGCAAGGTGGAGCCCGACGGAGGACGTTTCGACATCGGCGACACCGTGCGCTTCGGCTATTTCTCGCAGGAGGGACTGCAGTTTCGCGAGGACCAGAAGGTGATCGACATCGTCAAGGACATTGCCGACTACATCGACCTCGGAGGCGGACGTCACATGACGGCATCGCAGTTTCTCAACTACTTCCTCTTCCCGCCCGAGATGCAGCACAACTACGTGGCGAAACTCAGTGGTGGCGAGCGGAGAAAGCTCTATCTCTGCACGGTCTTGATGCGCAATCCCAACTTCCTCGTGCTCGACGAGCCGACCAACGACCTCGATATCCAGACGCTGCAGGTGCTGGAGGAGTATTTGCAGGACTTCCCAGGGTGCGTGATCGTGATCTCCCACGACCGCTACTTCACCGACAAGGTGGTGGACCATCTACTGGTCTTCCATGGCGAGGGCGACATTCAGGACTTTCCGGGCAACTACACGCAGTATCGCGACTACCAGAAGCTCAAGAGCAAGGAGGAGGACGACCGCCGTCAGGAGGAGAAGAAGCCGAAGCGCGAACGGGCCGACTACCGCAACGAGACGCGCCGGAAGATGACCTACAAGGAGAAGATGGAGTTTGAACGGCTGGAGAAGGAGATGGGCGAGCTGGAGAAGGAGCGCGAGCAACTGGAGGCGGCTCTCTGTTCGGGAACGCTCTCCATCGACGAACTGACGGAGAAGAGCAAGCGGCTGCCCGAGGTCAAGGAGTTGATTGACGAGAAGGAAATGCGCTGGCTGGAGCTGTCGGAGATCGGCGGCTGAGCAGCACGGACAACGCTTTGCAAAAGAAAAACCCGTCGCGCGGTACTCTAAGGGCCGTGCGACGGGTTGTTTTATCTATGTTTGGGGTCATTGGTTGCATTCGTATGAAAAGGGAGGATTCATTAGCGGTGTCCGCCAAAGGATCCGTGGGATCCGCCAGAGTTGCCGCCACCACGAGGGTTTCCACTACGCGGACTGCTCGGCGTGGGGCGAGAGGGACGGGTCGGCGCGGTGAAGGTGGAACGCGGCTGACTGGGGTTGGATCGGGAACCACCGAAGGAGCGCGGCGAACTGGGAGAAGTGCGCTGAACGCCCGTGGCGGGACCATACTGGCCGCTGCCGTTGTATCTTCTCGACGCTGAGGGCCGCTGCTGCGAACCATTGGGGTTGGGGCGTCTCACCGTCGTGCGGGTGCTGCTCTCGCGGCGACCTTGTACGCCGCCGTAGGGCTGGCTGCCGTTGTACGGGCGATGGTCCTGGCCGCCGTAGGAGGGACGGTCGGTCTGACTGCCAAAGGAGGGGCGGTCGTGCTGATTGCCAGCCACCATGTGGCCGTCACGATATCTGTAGCCATGGCCGAAGTCGCCACGACCGAAACCGTCGCGCATTCCGCCACGAGGACCGGGACCGCCATAGTGGCGACCGTGGTACCAGCTGCGGCCTCCGTTGTGATGCCAGGCGTGGTCGCCACGATAGACGCCGTAGAAGGTGGGGCGGCCGAAATAGTAGTAGTCGCGATGGGGATAGCGGGCGTAGATGGCGAAGTGCCAGCATCCGGTGTCCCAATAGAGCGGGCGGTAGAAGTAGGCGGCGTCGCAGAAGGCGCGATACTGCCACTCCAGGAGGACGTAGCTCATGTCGAGGTTGCGCCACCGCCAGTAGTTGCCGGCAAGGTCATCCACCGTGTTGATGCTCATCAAGTAGTCGAGGTTGATCTCGTAGGCAGCTTCATATTGCGCTTCGCTGAGGTTCAACTCGTAAGCCATCTTGTCGGTCAGGAACAATGCCTGCTGGCGTGCTTGCTCATAGCTCATGGCGCTGGACGGCAAGGCGAGCAGGAGCAGGGCAGCCATGGTGAACAATAACTTCTTCATCTTTATTCCTTGGTTAAAATGTTAGACTTCCGTTTGATGTGACCCTTTCTTTGGGTTCACGATGCAAAATAACGAAGAAAAAACGAGCCTTGCAAAGGATTTTCCCTAACTTGGCGGGGATTTCCCCTATCGTTGTCAAGAGCGCGGGATGTGGCGTGGAGGCTAAATAAGGTGAAATGGGCAGCGTTTATTTGCCTATCTCGATGAAAAAATGTAATTTTGCAAACCGTAATCAGAGAATCAGGAATCGCATTTTAGTATGAAACTATCCAACAGATTGGCTTTGCTCGCACTTCTCCTGCTCCTTCCGCTGGCGCTCTGCGCACAGAAGAAGCAGATACAGACTGCGCGCGACCAGGTGAAGTCGGGCAAGGACCTCGCCAAGGCCGTCGCCTCGATGCAGGGACTGCTGAGCGATTCCGCCAACCGTCAGAACCCGCGTATCTGGCTGGTGCTCTGCGACGCGCTGAAGGCGCAGTATGAGCAGAGCAACGAGCGCCTCTACCTGAAGCAGGCCACGGACACGACGACGATCTTCTCGCTGACGATGCGCCTCTTCGAGACGCTCTCGGCCTTCGATAGTCTCGACGTGAGGCCCGACAGCAAGGGAAGGGTGCGCGCAGAGCACAGGGAGCGCCATGCGGCCTTCCTCCACTCCATCCGCCCCAATCTCTTCAACGGCGGCGTCTTCTACACCCGCAAACGCCAGTATGCCGATGCCTACCGCTTCTACGAGACCTATATCCAGAGCCAGAACTGGCCCATCTTCACGGGCTACGACTATGCGGACCGCGACCCGCTGCTGCCCCATGCCGCCTACTGGGCGATGTACTGTGCCTACAAACTGGGGTCGGCGGATCAGATCATCCGCTACCAGGACTTGGCGGAGCGCGACACGAGTATGCTCAACTTCGTGCGGCAGTATCAGGCCGAGGCCTACCTGCTCCAGGGGGACTCGACGCGCTATGTGGAGGCCCTTCGGGACGGTTTCGACCGCTATCCCAACTTCTCCTTCTTCTATCCGAGGCTGATCGCCTACCACGAGCGCCACGGCGACCATGACTCGTCGCTGGTTGTGGCAGACCGGGCCCTGGAGGCCGATTCCACGAGTGTGCTCTTCCGGTTGACGAAGGGATCGATACTCCTCAACCTGGGCCGCTACGACGACTGCATCGCGATCTGCAAGAAACTGCTGGAGCAGAACGACTCGCTGGCGGACGCCCATTTCTATATCGGACTGGCCTACTTCAACCAGGCCATCGACTTGGACATCGTGGAGCAGCGGCACCGCGAGAAACGGCAGGAGATCACGAGGCTCTACAAGGAGGCGCTGCCCTACCTGGAGCGCTACCGGGCCTTGGCCCCCGACCAGCGAAACCGCTGGCTCCAGCCGCTCTACACGATCTACCTGAAGCTCAACATGGGGGAGGAGTTTGACGAGATCAACAAACAATAACCGAATCAGAACAACAGAACAAAGATGAACAAGATACATACGCTGGCCGACCGTATCGGCATCACGCTGACGCCGATGCAGGAGGCCGTGGCCGACCGATTGCTCCATACGGACCGCAACGTCGTGGTCCTCTCGCCGACGGGATCGGGCAAGACCTTTGCCTATCTGCTGCCGCTGGTGGCCATGATCGACGCGAGTCGGCAGGAGGTGCAGGCCGTGGTTGTGGTGCCGGGACGCGAGTTGGCGCTGCAGTCGCAGCAGGTGCTGGAGTCGATGCGCACGGGACTGCGCTCGATGGCAGTCTATGGCGGCCGCCCCACGATGGAGGAGCACCGCAAGATGCGCGAGGTGCGCCCGCAGGTGGTCTTCGGCACGCCGGGCCGTCTCAACGACCATATCGACAAGGGCAACCTGGAGGCGGGGACCGTGGGCATGCTGGTCATCGACGAGTATGACAAATGTCTCGAAATGGGATTTCAGGCCGAGATGAGCCGTCTCGTGGCGAGTCTGCCGGCAGTGCGCCGCAAGGTCCTGCTCTCGGCGACAAGGGCCGAGGAGGTGCCAGCCTTCATGCGCAATGCCTTGAAGGGCGCCCCCGAGGTGGTCGATTTCCTGCCTGACGACGAAGTGGTCTCCGATCGCGTACTAATAAATAAGGTGAGAAGCGAGGAGCGCGACAAGTTGCCCGCCCTGCTGCAGTTGCTCTGCCAGTTGGGCGAGGGCAAGACGGTGGTCTTCCTCAACTATCGCGACGCCGTGGGCCGCGTGGCCGACTACCTGGCCGAGGCGGGTTTCGACGTGAGCAGCCTCCATGGCGGACTGGACCAGCGGGAGCGCGAGCAGGCGGTCTATCGCTTTGCCAACGGGAGCGCCAACGTGCTGGTGAGCACAGACCTGGCGTCCCGCGGACTCGATATCCCCGACATCAGCCATATCATCCACTACCATCTGCCCGAGACCGAGGAAGCCTATATCCACCGCACGGGCCGCACGGCGCGCTGGGACAAGCAGGGCGCTACCTTCTTCCTGCTGGGTCCCGAGGAGGAGTTGCCCGCTTATGTCGAGGCTGAGATCCACGACTACCAGCTTGACGGCGGTCAGCATCCCGTGCCCCGCGCCACGATGGCTACCTTGTATATAGGAAAAGGCAAGAAAGACAAGGTCTCGAAGGGCGATATCGTGGGTTTCCTCTGCAAGAAGGGTGGACTCAAAGCCACGGAGATCGGACGCATCGACGTGATGCAGCGCTATGCCTATGCCGCAGTGGCAAAAAGTAAACTCGCTACGGTTCTCAAAATGACAAGTGGAGAGAAAATCAAGGGAATCCGTACGGTAGTGGAGGAAATCAAGTGAAACGCGTGACCAAATGTAAACTGTGCTGGGGCGCAACACGGCCTGTCCCTATGTCGCAGCTTACAGTTTGATTGATAAAAAACGCTAAAATATTTGGCCGTGTGGAAATAAAGCAGTAAATTCGCAGTCGAAACATCAATCAATTCAATTAATACTTTAGAGATGAAGAAGTACAATTTCTATGCAGGCCCGTCGCTTCTGCCGCGCGAGGCCGTCGAGAACACTGCAAAGCAGATCCTGGATTTCAACGGTATGGGCGTATCTTTGATGTGCGTTAGCCACCGTAGTCCGGCTTTCCAGGCCGTTATGGACGAGACCGTCGCTCTCATCAAGGAGCTGCTCGACATTCCCGAGGGCTACTCAGTGCTCTTCCTTGGTGGCGGTGCTTCTACGCAGTTCATGCAGATCCCTGCCAACTTCCTGATCAAGAAGGCTGCCTATGTCAACACGGGTGTGTGGGCAAAGAAGGCCCTCAAGGAGGCTAAGCTCTTCGGTGAGGTGATCGAGGTTGCCTCTTCAGCTGCCGACAACTACAGCTACATCCCCAAGAACTACGACGTTCCTGCTGACGTGGACTACCTCCACATCACGACCAACAATACGATCTACGGTACGGAGCTCCTCAAGGACCTCGACGTCAATGTGCCGATGATCGCCGATATGTCTTCTGATATCATGAGCCGCCCGGTCGATGTGTCTAAGTACAAGGCTATCTACGGTGGTGCTCAGAAGAACATGTCTATGGCTGGTGTCACCTTCGTGATCGTCAAGGACGACGAGCTGGGCAAGGCTCCGCGCGAGTTGCCTACGATGGTTGACTATCGCACCCACGTGGACAAGGGCTCTATGTTCAATACGCCTCCTGTGGTGCCTATCTACTCTCTGCTCGAGACGGTCCGTTGGGTGAAGGCCCAGGGTGGTGTCAAGGAGATGGAGCGTCGCGCTATCGAGCGTGCTGACATCCTTTACGGAGAGATCGACCGCAACCGCTTGTTCCGTGGTACCGTCGCCGAGGAGGATCGTTCTCGCATGAACATCTGCTTCGTCATGAACGACGAGTACAAGGAGCTGGAGAAGCCGTTCTTCGACTTCGCTACCGAGCGTGGCATGTTGGGTATCAAGGGGCACCGTTCAGTCGGTGGTTTCCGTGCTTCTTGCTACAACGCTATGTCTGTCGAGGGTGTTCAGGCACTCGTCCAGGCTATGAAGGACTTCGAGGCTCAGCACTAATTTTTAGAAACATGAGTGAGACGGGGGAGCAGCAGTTTCCCTGTCTCCTTATTATAACAGACTTATATAATCAATACATTCAATGAAAGTTTTAATTGCAACTGCTAAGCCGTTCGCAGCTGAGGCTGTACAGGGCATCAAGAAGGAATTTGAGGGCACGGGCCACGAGGTAGTGCTCCTGGAGAAATATGAGACCAACGAGCAGCTCCTCGACGCTGTCAAGGACGTGGACGCCATGATCGTTCGCTCCGACAAAATCACCGCTGAGGTCCTCGACGCTGCCAAGAACTTGAAAATTGTCGTTCGCGCTGGTGCCGGCTTCGATTCTATCGACTGCCAGTATGCCAAGGAGAAGAACGTCGTCGTCGAGAACACGCCGGGTCAGAACGCCAACGCCGTGGCTGAGCTCGTGATGGGTATGCTCGTCTATGTGGCTCGCAACCACTTCAATGGCAAGTCTGGCCATGAGCTCATGGGCCGTCGTCTCGGTCTGCTCGCTTTCGGTAATGTCGGTCGCAACGTGGCCCGCATCGCCAAAGGCTTCGGCATGGAGGTGTCTGCTTACGACGCTTTCGTTCCCGCTGAGGCTATCGAGAAGGAGGGTGTACACGCTTGCAAGGACCAGAAGGAGCTCTTCGAGATCAGCGACGTGCTTTCTCTCCACATCCCCGCTACGCCGGAGACCATCAAGAGCATCAACTATGACATGGTCAACCTGATGCCGAAGGGTGGTATCCTCGTCAACGCTGCCCGCAAGGAGGTGATCGACGAGGAGGGCCTGCTGAAGCTGATGAACGAGCGTGAGGATCTCCGCTACATCGCCGACATCATGCCCGACATGGACGAGGAGTTCAAGAAGTTTGGCACGCGCTACTTCGCTACGCCGAAGAAGATGGGTGCTCAGACCGCTGAGGCCAACATCAACGCTGGTATCGCTGCTGCCCGTCAGATCAACGCCTTCTTCACGGATGGCTGCACCAAGTTCCAGGTAAATAAGTAATCATCTTTTTTTAATAGTCCCCTTTTCCCTGTTCTTGCGAGCGGGGGAATGGGGCGTTTTTTTTCAATATTTTATATGGCAATTATTAAACCGTTCAAGGGCGTTCGCCCACCGAAAGAATATGTAGAGCGTGTAGAGTCGCGTCCTTACGACGTCCTCGATTCAGACGAGGCTCGCGCCGAGGCTGGTGACAACGAGATGAGTCTCTACCACATCATCAAGCCGGAGATCAACTTCCCCGAGGGCACCTCTGAGTACGACCCGCGTGTCTATGAGAGCGCCAAGGAGCACTTCAAGATGTTCCAGGAGAAGGGATGGCTCGTCCAGGACAAGGAGGAGCACTACTACATCTACGCTCAGACGATGAACGGCCACACGCAGTATGGTCTCGTCGTGGGCGCCTATGTGGAGGACTACATGAATGGCGTGATCAAGAAGCATGAGCTCACCCGCCGTGACAAGGAGGAGGACCGCATGAAGCACGTTCGCGTCAACGACGCCAACATCGAGCCGGTGTTCTTCGCCTATCGCGACAACCAGACCCTCATCGACCTCTGCAACCGCTACGCTCAGACGGAGCCGGAGTATGACTTCATCGCTCCGATCGACGGTTTCCGCCACCAGTTCTGGGTGATCAGCGACAAGAACGACATCGACACCATCACCAAGGAGTTTGCCGAGATGCCGGCTCTCTACATCGCCGATGGTCACCACCGTTCTGCTGCTGCTGCCCTCGTAGGAGCTGAGAAGGCTAAGCAGAACCCCAACCACACGGGCAAGGAGGAGTATAACTACTTCATGGCTGTCAGCTTCCCCGCAAGCCAGCTGACGATCCTCGACTACAACCGCGTCGTTCGCGACCTCAACGGTATGTCTTCTGAGGAGTTCCTCTCTGCACTGCAGGTCAACTTCACGGTAGAGGACAAGGGCACGGAGATTTACAAGCCGGCTCACCTCCACGAGTTCTCACTCTATCTCGACGGCCACTGGTACGCCCTCAACGCCAAGGAGGGTACCTACGACGACAACGATCCTATCGGCGTGCTCGACGTAGATATCTCCAGTCGTCTGATCCTCGACGAGCTGATGAACATCAAGGATCTCCGCTCTGACAAGCGTATCGACTTCGTCGGTGGTCTCCGTGGCCTCGGCGAGTTGAAGCGTCGTGTCGATAGCGGCGAGATGCGCTGGGCTCTGGCTCTCTATCCTGTCTCAATGAAGCAGATCATGGACATCGCCGACAGTGGCAACATTATGCCGCCGAAGGCTACCTGGTTTGAGCCGAAACTCCGCTCTGGCTTGATCATCCACAAGTTGGAGACAGAGGATTGATCATCTTTTTGATGATTAATGATTAATAGATTGTTTAGTCCGCAGTCCTCTCTTTTGGGGCTGCGGATTTTTTCCAATCTCTAATTTTACAGAATGGCAGATACCTACAAGACCGTTTCCAAGGAAGTCTGCGAGGGATTTTATTCCGAAAAGCGGAGCAAGTTTCTCGCCTTTGTGCATCATGTTGACTCTGTCGATGAGGCTATGGCCATCGTCAAGGAGTATAGGAAGAAATACTATGATGCGCGCCACTGTTGCTATGCCTACGTCCTGGGATCGGACCGTGCCGATTTCCGTGCCAACGACGACGGCGAACCTTCCTCCACGGCGGGCAAGCCCATCCTTGGCCAACTCAACCGGCTGGAGCTCACCGATGTACTGGTCGTGGTCATCCGCTATTATGGTGGCGTCAACCTGGGCACGGGAGGACTTATCGTGGCCTACCGCACGGCGACGGAGGACGCACTTTCCAAGGCCGTCATAGAAGAAAAGTTTGTGGAGGAGCGCATCAACTATCGTTTCACCTATCCGATGATCAATGCCGTCATGCGGGTGGTCAAGGAGACGGGAGCGCGTATCGTCAGCCAGTCTTTCGACAACGACTGCGAGATTGTCCTCTCCATTCGCCAGAGTCTGGCCGAAGGCCTTCAGGCGCGATTGGACAAACTCTCCTTTGAATAAATCGCAATAATCATCAAGTATGGACAAGTTTTCTCTATTCCCTCTTGTATATCATCGTACAGGTGGTACTCATTGCGATCTCTATACCCATTATTGGCACGATCTTGGGCATTTTGTTGGTGTTCTTCGGCAGTTGCTATGACGATTTCACGGGGTCGCACGATTTCTTTGTGTGGTGGTTCTGTTAATTTCTTCATTTTTTTGCCCCATGCATTTGGTCGTTACAAATAAAGTGTTTACCTTTGCATGAGAAATAGATAGTTAGTGGTTGCGACGTCTAAGAGTTTTACTCTTATTGACCCGCAAGCATTATCAATCAAAGGGGTGACTTCTCCTTCAAAAGGGTTTGGCTTCTCCTTCAAAAGGTGTTACTTCTCCTTCAAAAGGTGTTACTTCTCCTTCAAAAGAGTGGACTGGTCTCTCATCCAGGTTGACTGATCCCTCGAAGAGGTTGACAGAACTCTCAAAATGGTTGTTGACAGATCTCTCAAAGAGGTTGTTGACAGGATTTCACAAAGGGCTGGCGACAGTTCTGTCTTAATGAGCAGAAAGAGTTTCCACCCGTAGTTTTTTGGAAAGTTGGCAGAGTGACCGAATGCGCTGGACTCGAAATCCGGTATACCCATTACGGGTATCGGGGGTTTGAATCCCTCACTTTCCGCTGAATTTGGAAGGGTTTTTGCCCTTCCTTTTTTTGCTTTTTTACGGCTTGAATGATTGATTTTTAAGCGTTTACGATTTCATTTCTTTTGACTTGTGTACATGCTTAGAGAAATAGAAATCAATCAAGAAATATAGAAAGTTATGGAGAAGTTTCCGAGTTTTAGCTGGTGCATTGACAGAAGGAAGACGCTGGCAAAGACGGGTGTGGCAAGTGTGGAGATGCGCGTGACGTATATGCGGAAGAGCAAGGTGATGGCTACATGGGCGTCAGCTGGTGGCCGTGATCGGCAACGAGCGGAAGGCGAGAGGCAAGGCCGGCTGGCGTCTGCCGTGGGGAGTAGGACCGGCGCTTTGTACTTAAACCTAAACCGCCATTGGTGCTCTGTAGAAGAACCAGTGGCGGTTTCGTATTATGGGCGACTACAGGAGTCTTGTCTCAAAATCTCCAGCATCTTGGTCTGCAACACTACTCTCTCGCTTTGCTTCGCAGCGTAAAGATCGTACTGTGTCTGAATATTCATAAGAAATTCTGCAGAAATGCCGAGGGCGTTTCCTATCAATAATGCCATCTCGGGTGTCAGTGCACGCTTCCCTTTTATGACGTCATTCAGATTGGATTTCTGTATGCCAGTGAGCTTGGACAATTCGCTCTGCTTCATGTTACGTGCAGCGAGCTCGTCCTTAATCACCTCGCCCACATGAGTTGCCTCAAATGGCACCGCCTGATTAAAACTATACTTAGTCATAATGATGTGATATTTCTAATAATTCTATTTCCGTAATAACAATGCTTCCATCAAGTGGAGAACTTTTGAAGATCAATCTCCAAGCGCCATTGCAACGCACCGACTCTTGTCCTTTCCTGTCGCCATGCAACGCTTCGTAATTTAACCCTTTCAAGCGGAAGAGGTCTTCGATTCGCCGGGCAGCCTTCATGTAGTCAACGGCTTTCTTGTACCCCTTTATCACTTGAACGGGCAATCTCCTGTATCTCTTGCTTGATGTTTTGCCATTTTCATATAATTCGAGTAACGCTTCGTCTTCTGATGTTATGTTCATTGATGTGCGGCCAAGTTTTGACGGTTCAAAGATAGTGTTTTTATTTTGGTTATCAAAATTGATAACGGATTATTATTGCGTTTATAGGTATTTTTAACGAATGGAGCATTAGATAAATCTTTCCGTCCTGCCACCGAGGAAGACATCGAAAAGAGAGGTGTCGTTTACTACGAGGGCAAGCCGGCCCATGTTGCAATGGTTATACACAGTGGTGAGCAGGTTGGCGCAGCTCAACAACAAGGCGCAAGCCCTACCATCAATATTCATGTCCTCTATGAGGAATAGAGTCAAAGAAAAAATGGGATACTTGGCCCCGGGGTGAAAGGATGAGGTCAAGTATCCCATAGATTATAATCCCGTCTGTAGGCTGACAGTCGTCAGTTGGCGGCTGGCGTTAGCGAGCAGAGGATGTCGGCAGGCTGGGGCCGCCAGCAGGCGGGAAGAGTAGGGGAGAGATTACTTCTTCTCCGGCACGCGCTCCAGGGCGGTGGTGAGCAACTTCCAGAACGGCTCTACCGTAGCCACCTGTGCGCGCTCGCTGGTCGTATGCGGAGAGAGGAGCGTCGGGCCCATACTGACGACGTCCATACCCGGATATTTGCTAAGGATGACGGAGCACTCCAGTCCGGCGTGGTCAGCCTGGACGGTAGCCTCCTGGCCGTTCTGCTCCTTGTAGAT
>OGFM01000331.1_pt1 | contig 42131 bp, 38 predicted proteins | sample 1570871 | NCBI WGS metagenome assembly OGFM01 (sample SAMEA2581957, study PRJEB24529) | metagenome | biome: Human gut stool | place: China | collected 2011
GGATAAAGCTTCTTATGAGGAACTCTCTCTTAACTACCCTTCCTCCAAGGAATGGCTCTTCGAAGAATTTATCTCAGAAAGCTACGGCAGAGATCTGCGCTTTTACAGCATCCGCGGAGAAGCCGTTGCCTGTATGCAGCGCACATCCCAGGGGGATTTCCGTGCAAATGTAGCTCTGGGCGCTTCGGTAGAGCCTTACCCTGTCACTTCCGGCATCCGTACCATAGCCGCAGATATTTACGAACAGACCGGACTGGATTTTCTGGGAATTGATCTGCTCTTTGGCAGAGAAAAACCTTATTTTTGCGAAATCAATGTCATGCCGGGACTGGAAGGTATTGAAAAGGCTTCCGGCATAAATGTTGCGGGAAAAATTATTGAGACGATACAATCTGACTTTACATCAAAGACTTAGTGTAAAAAATAGTTTTTTCATGCGCAAATATGTGCCTGCACAGTGTACGAAAATACATGATACTAAAGTATCTGGAAAATTGCAGGCTACAAAAAGGTATTTATATGAATAACACTTCCGAAACATCACTGCAATTTCATAAAATCACTACGCGTAAGGAGGCGGAAGACTTTGTCTATGCCTCTTATCTGCGAGCTGCCTCACATCAGGATTATGCTGCAAAGGACGCCAGAAAACGACACCCGGAACTGACCAGATCCCTGCTTTGGCAAAAATCCGTTACTCCCTGCATCGTTGTCACCGGAAGCAAGGGAAAAGGCTCCGTTTCCAACATGATCTCCCGAATCCTGCAGACAAGATTCTCTGTGGGACTGATGACCAGCCCTCATATCACGGACTTTCGCGAACGCTTCCGTGTCAATGATACGATGATCAGTGAATCTGACTTCTGCCGTCTGATGACAGAGATCCAGCCAGAGATTCTGAATATTGCCTCTGATCTGCCGGAATCAGTATGTATCAGTCCCATGGGAATCCAGGCCGATCTGGCACTGGCTTATTTTTCGGAAAAACATACGGATTTCAATGTACTGGAATGCGGTAAAGGTGCAAAATACGATGATGTGAATAATGTACGTCATGATTATGCCGTGATCAACCGGATTTTTCTGGAGCATACGAGGGAACTCGGTGATACGCTGACTGCCATTGCGGAAGATAAATCCCACGTTATCACCGGAGAGCAGAAGTGTGTCTATTTTGCGGAGCAGGAACCGGAAGTTCTGGAAGTTCTGCAGCGCCGTGCCGAAACTCTGCATATTCCCTATAAGATCTACGGTCGGGATTTTCATGCGGAAAACATCCGTTATACCTGCTTCGGAATGCAGTTTGATGTTGAAATCGGAGACAACATTTATGCGGATTTACAAATTCCGTTGCTGGGAGAACATCAGGCGAAAAACTGTGCTCTGGCACTTGCTGTGTGTGTGGATGTGCTGTCTGATCTGCGCAGGGAATCCGCAGTTTTTTCTTTGCCAGACATCCGGAAAAATCTGTCTCTGCTGCACTGGCCGGGACGCATGGAAGTCCTGCGTTCCAAGCTGTTTGTTCTGCTGGATGCCTGTAAAAATGCCACCAGCTGTGAGAATGTAAAGGAAGTCCTGCGACATCTGGGGGTTTGGAATTGCACTGTTATTGTGGGAATTCCGGAGGATAAGGATTATGCCGGTGTGGTCAGATCCATGAAAGGTATGGCAAACCGGATTATCCTCACCAGATCCGGGAATCCGCATTATCATTTTTCCCAAAAACAGCAGGAGTCATTGGCAGAAGAAGATATTGGCACAATATGGACAGATTCCGTGAAACAGGCACTGACTCTGGCGGATTCTTTTTCGGATCCCATTGTAATCTTGGGAACGACTTCGGTAATTTCCGAAGTAGAGCAGATTTTTCAGCAATCTTAACTTGCCCTCACCGGATACAGGTGCTACAATGAGGGCAAATAGAAGAGTAGCAAAACATTACGCAGAAAGGAGAAGTCCCATGACAGGTATTTACGGAATCAATTATTCTAATAATTATAGTCTGACCGGCAATTACGGATACGGTTATTCTACCAGTGCGGTATCTTCCGCACAGCCCGAAGAGAAGGGTATGGTGGTAAATCCCGGAAAATCCGATGTAGAAAAGCCCGGCAGAAAGTCTTCTCCCGCAGAATGCGAAACCTGCAAGAACCGGAAATATCAGGATGATTCCAACGAAATGGTCTCCTTCAAATCTGCATCTCATATTTCACCACAGGCTTCCTCCTCCAGAGTTCGTGCCCACGAACAGGAGCATGTAACGAACGCTTACAACAAGGCCGCACAGAACAACGGCAAGGTTCTCTCCGCCACAGTGTCCCTGCGGACCGCGGTATGTCCCGAATGCGGCACCGTCTACACCGCCGGCGGCACCACCACGACCAAGATCAGTTACCGTGACGAGAGCAATCCTTACCAGCAGAACAAAAAATCTGCCGATGCCGCCATGCTGATTGGACGGAATCTGGATCTGAGTGCGTAAATGAAACATAATTTTTGACACGCGAAAGCCCCCACCTTTTATGATATGTGAGGGCTTTTTTATTTTCATTTTAATACGCCACATACCAGTCCCGGCAGGGCAGGAGAGCGAATCCATCGAATTTTTCCGCATCTGTATAGTAAATGATATATATCTTATTTCTGTCAATATGCTCCCAGTCGATTCCCATAGTGAAGCGGATTCCCTTGCCTAGGAAAGACTCCGGCTTGGGAGGTGCATCGCTTAAGTTCCTGTTGGCAAGGTATTCTGCAGCGTCAATCTCTCCGTAGAGCAAAACACTGGGATATTTGATGGCATCTTCGATCTCGATCTCACGACCGCTTTCCGCCGCAATCTCCATGGCTTTCTGTACGGCTTCCTCGCTGCCTTCCTGAAAATAGGCACTGACCAGCTCTTTATAAGAAGTAAAATATGCCTTTTCAAACTGTACATTTTCCCCCAGCAGAAGTGCTGCCAAAAGAATGCTTACTGCAATTTTTCCATAGAAATTCACTTTTTTCCCCAGAAAATCTGTCAAAGAAGACACGCACAATGCTCCGCACAGAACAAGAGGAATATAGATGCAGTTGATCTGGGTCATTCCCACGGTAACCAGTAATCCCAGCAGCAATGCGCCGGTCAGTTGAAAGAATATCATCCATAATAATGTTGTCTGTCTCTTCTGTAAGGCTAGGATCAGGCGGATCACCAGCAAAAAAACTCCCAGAAAGATCAGTACTCTGGCTGTGATTCCGAAAAATCCAAACGGCATGATCACATCGTAGGGACGACCGATATCCTGCCGGTACAGAAGATACAGCAGGTTTTTCAAATTGTATAAAATATCACGGAAAGAGGATGCTATTTCATTCACTCTGAAATCCGTCATTACATAGACCGAAAAGGGTCCTATGGAAAACTCCGGAAGGATTCCTCTGTTCACCAGTAAAAATGCCAACAACGGAAGTGCCAGTAATCCAATGATCACCACATGGATCACGAAATATTTGTCGATCTTCAAAGTCTTTGTAAGAAATCCGTATCCCCATTCTAACAACAGAAGGAGTGGAACAATAGGCCAGATGGTCGCATAACAATACAGGCTCAAACCGTAGGAAAGTGCCGACAGAATAAGTAATCTCGGTTTTTTCAGGCCATAAACAAAAAAGGTCAGTCCAAAAAGCAGGAACCCGGGTGCCAGATTGGACTCCAGCCCCCATCTTGACATCATAATATGCCAGGGACATACACTGAGAAGAAGCATGGCCCACAGTCCGGCCGCTTCATCCACCATCTCTTTCATCAGAAAATAAACCGCCACCAGAGATAAAATTGCTACAATGGCCTGCGGTAGTCTTACTACCAGTGGAGTGATCTTACCTCCGGTGAACACCATAAAAGGAAGCATGAGATACGAGTTCAGTGCATTCTGCCCGCCTCCCCAGGACTCGAAATACACAGGATAGGAGTGTCCTGTGGAATCGATCCCACTGTGAAACAGTGAATATGCATTGAACGCTCCATAAGCCTCGTCCATCTGGTAACCGCCCGGAACCTTCCCTAGCTGCACCAACCGCAATATAGAACCAAATACTAATATGAGACAAAACAATATGGTGTATTTATGTTGTTCTATTGTTTTCTTTAATGTCATAGGTCTTTTATATCCTTTTTGCTTTCCAACATTTATTTTCATTTTATCATATTTATGATTGGATTGTCTCTGTAAAACTGAAAATTGATTTCGATGACATTTTGGCCCGCAGATTATCATATTCGGTTTACGTAAACTGAAACATAAAGTCTTCTGGAAACCTACCCATATTTCGTTTTCCTTGTCTATTCAGATTTTTAACATCATTTCCATATATCTTCGGTATGTTTTGAATCCTACTGCTTCATAAAAGGCAAGTGCATCTTCATTAAACTCCCACATATTAAGTTCCATACGATTTATTCCCTGCTCCTTTGTATAAGCTTTTATAAATGCTATCATTTCCGATGCAATTCCCTGCCTTCGGTTTTTTTTATCCACACAGAATTCATCAATATCCATAAAATCACGTTCCTGCATAAAAGGAGTTTCCGGTTTATGAATATGATGAAGTACAGCAAAACCACAGATCATTCCTTCCGATTCCGCCACAATAATTTTCTGCTCGGGATCTTTCCAGATGGTATATACATGATCTTGTAATTCCTTATTAAAACCGGCCTTGAAAACCTCGGATTTTCCTTCAACATGCAGGTCATTTACCTGTTTTCTTAATTCATTTACCCGTATTAATTCATTTTCTTTTGCAAATCGTATGACCATTTTTATAGACACCTCTTTTTCTTTATTTTATACTATATACAAGTATATAGTGTGTAAATTATACTTTCAATTACATATATGCAGTAGATATTTATACTTTTTACAATTAAGAATTGCATATAATGTATTTTAATATTTCATTTTCAAAAGGAGATTTATATGCCTCAGAATGATAGACATAAGGAAAGAGAAATACCCATTGAATTTGATTTTTATAATACATTAGAATCATTGCCAGTAGATAACAGATGCACTATCATTATGATTTCCTGTGGAAGCACAACTGTCAAAATCAATGAACATATTCAGACAGTTACGGCTCCTGCCGTACTTTGTATCTCACAATACGATAATTTTCAATGTCTAGAACGCACACATTTAAGTGCCAAGGTATTTCATTTTGATCCATGGTATATAAAAGCCTGTTTAAACTTTGAAAATCTTGATGACTCAGTTCCCATTGACAAACAATATGTTTATGATAGAAACATGCTTTATATGTTCACAAAGCATCATGGATATTTTCAGGGGATTTTTAACTTAACACCACAGCAATATATTCGCTTGAATGAACTTATGCTTATGATTGGTGCTGAAACATACGCACAAAGTGATGATTACTGGACTTGCCGTATCAGAAGAATGCTTCGTCAGGCACTTAATTGTATTTATGATATATATGTGGATCAATGCAAATTAAATTTCTACGAATTATCTGAGAATTCGAATCCAGTTACCATCTGCACTGATTACATTCATGCCAATTACCGGAACAATATCTCATTGAATTTTCTATGCGAGCTTGTTCACTTAAATCGAACCACACTTAACCAGCGTTTCAAACAACAGCTTAACTGTACCTGCATTGAATATCTGCTTCATTATCGTCTTAAAATATCACAGGAACTATTATCTAATACCAATCTTAAGATCGATGATATTGCCAATCAATGTGGTTTTAAGTATGGTTCCTACTTCAACCGGCAATTTACAAAATACCTTGGGATTTCACCATCGGAATTTCGGAAAAATCCCACAGGATATAGTATGTTTGAGGGCGATAAAGTTAAAAAATTATAGCTGTAAGTTATATCTGTTTATCTGGCAATAAAAGTAATCTATCTATTACTGGATGAATCATTTGAACAGAATCCACTTTATTTATTGCACATAACTTTTTACCAGCATCTTTGCTTGACGCACCACAATGATATACTGCCTCCGTAGGTAATTCATAATCAAGAACAATCCATCTATCATGACAATCTGGATTGGGTTTGATTCTAAGTGTTGGATATTGATTTATAAAATCATTGACCACAGCACTTGTGAGAAAACCTTTTTTCCCATGACCATTCTCTGTAAAAAGAATTACCTCAACACCGGATTGTTTTTGCGACAGAAGTTGTAATGTCTTGGTATTCATATAATCATCCACCACATAAATAGATTTTGCTGCCTGTTGATAAATATCTATGTAAGCTGCATCTGCTTCAAACTTCTGTCCCTTATAGATTACAAAATTTTTGAAATCTTTCTCTGTTATAAAATTCTCATTCATAACATCAATGCTCTTTCGAATCTCTTCCATTGATTTTTCTGTTTGTTTCTGCCGATCTACTACACCTGCCATCTGAACAGATAATTCCGATACTTTTGCCGTAACCAGATTCATTTCCGATTGTGTGACAAACTGCCTGTTCTGTCTGATATAATGGCGCATTTCTTTGAATGCACGCATGATAAAAATACTTTGCTGTTCTGCTAATTCTCCTTTCAGTACTGTAGCTAACATATAAATTCCCTGCTCTGTGAAAACATATGGTAGTTTTCTTCGACCACCTTCTTGTCCTTCAAACAAAGACGTAATCCGTGAAGTCGCAAATTGCGACTTCACGAAATCAATTTCTTCTCTTGTTAGCTGAAACATAAAATCTTCCGGAAATCTCTTAATGTTTCTTTTTACCTGTTCATTTAATCGTTTTACCTCATAGCCATATATTTTTGCTAAATCAGAATCCAGCATAACTTGCTGTCCACGAATTATGTAAATACTATTTATGATATTATCTACTGTATTTAATTCTAATACTTCTCCCATAAACCGTCCTTTCGTGAAGTCGCAATTTGCGACTTCACAACTACATGTTTTCCAAGCTTTCTATTTTCTTCAAAGCCTCCACATAAGCCATCAGTCTCTTCTTCTGCTCTTCTTTAAGGCCATGGTAGTCTTCAATCAGTTGAATGTCATAAGGTGTAAACCGACTCTCCGGGCTTGCCGCAACAATCTCTTCCTCGTCTTCAATTCCCTTTCCGGTAAGAAGCTGCTCCGGGGTAATCTGTAATACATTGCAGATTACCATAATCTTATCGGCTGTAGGATTGGTCTTTTTTTTCTTCCATTCGCTGATCGTACTGGTCGCAATACCAACCTGTTTTGCAAACTCAACCTGCGTCATATTTCTGTCTTTTAATACCTTTAATATTCTTTCACTGATAGTCATTCCATTTCCCCCTGTATTTCATTCTTATAAATTTCATTTTTGTGAATATATATTATACCATGGTAATCATATATTCAATATAAATATAAAAAAGTTCGAAAACAAAAGTTCTTCGAACTTTTTTATATCTGAATCTCAATCATTAAATTACCATTTTATAAGTTATAACTGATAAAATTATAAGTTCAATAATAAATATCAGATACCTTTTTTCTTTTTAGATTTTTTCATCGGCAATTCTTCCCACATACTCTCAACCAGTTCACACAAAAACTGCCGATCATCTACATTATCAACCAAAATCATTTCTTTAGCACCATTATAAGGCAGTTCCATCTCGGCATCTGGCATCAGCCTTAATGCCATCGGGACCGGCTTCACCAAAAGTCTGTCGTCATATATTCCACCAAAAACCTTTCCACGGTAATAAAGAATGAATTCTCCCATCATTGCCCAACTGCTGATCTCATCCAGTCCTGATAATTGTTCCAGAACAAAGTCTAGATATTCTTTTGTTGATGCCATGTTGTTTTCTCCTATCTGCTCACCAGCTTTAAAAATTTCTTATCATTCATCTGCTCATTCGTAACATACTCCCCATCGCAAAATAGCGCATAAGTCGTGATCGGCGTTGGTACATTCTGAGCATCCTTCCTACTTTCGATCTTCACAGCCTTGAATGGAATGCCATTCTTTTGAGCGGTTTCTTCCAAGATTGGTACATACTTTGCATTGAAAGGACATTGGTTTGTATAATAAAGAACATAGCCGCGCTCATTTATATGAGGGTGTTTTGCACATTTCTTGAACACCGGTGGCTCAGTTTTCTTTTCAAATGGCAGATACCATAGCTGGATTCCATGCACACTCCGCAGGTATGTACTCAATAAAGCACTTGCCGCGTTCTACGCTCTTAAGAAACACAAGACCTTCATCAAATCTATCCGCAAGCCATGCCTTCTTTGATGATACCTGAATATCTTTATTGTTGGAAATGGCACAGCAAATGTGCTCCTTTTCAAGATTTTCTTTCGTAACTCTAATATATTCCATACCCTTAAGCCCTCTTTATCGGGTGCCTGATTACAGTCTTCAGCTTCTCCGGCGCTACCTTCCGCACATCACTCAGATAAATCTCGTGGTGCATCCTCTGATCCGTTATATCAAGTGTATACCCCTGTTCTTCCATAAATCTGTGCATTGCATCTACCGTAGCAGGCTCATCGTCATACGATCCGATATGCATGCATTGTACACATAATCCTTCATCATAGAGAAAGAACTCAACCTTAGAAAAATCCTGTTTTTTCTTTGCCGTAGCTTTCCTGACAGCCCAGTCGAAATCTTCCCTGGTAATAAAATCTGGCAAGCGAATAACAGAGATCCACTTAAAATCTTCCTTACGAGCATAATCAATTCCGGATACTCCATCCTGCCACCAGAATCCCTCTAATGGCGGCACGACATAATCGAAATATCCATCAATCTGATGATCTTCCTTTTTGCTCATTTTAATCGTAAATGCAATTCCATACAGAAGTCCGATAGCCTGCTTGTATTCTCCGTCTGCATCATTTGGATTGCCGCTTCCCCTTACCGCTATATAGTTCATTTTCGGAACAGTTACGATAGACGGTGTGCCTTTCGGCATATAAAATTCTTTATATTCCTTCTTGTAGTCAAAAGCCATATCCTTTACACCCCCTCTAAGTCCTTCTCTTCATAAGGCTTATTCCAGGAACCAATCTCTATCATATTTCCTTCCGGATCAGCAATATAGCAGGTTCTCTGTCCCCAAGGTTCAAGTTCCGGTTCAAGCACAGATGTTGCACCATTTTCCACAGCCTTCTTGTATGCCTCGTCCACCTCTTCAAAAGTATCAACATATAGAGCTATTTCTGAATGACCATTCAGCCCCTTGATATACTCATATCGCCGATTTGTCATCTTCTCAAAATCATTCCGCCCATACAGTAAAAAAAGTGTTCCGTCTTTTACAAGATAAACATTGGAAGTATTCTCTTCTTCCTTAATTTCAAATCCGAGAACATCCTTGTAAAAACGAATCATCTTTGCCATATCATCAACAAATAACCCAAAACCGTCTAATCTCATTTTCCTAATCCTCCATAGATTTTTAATATTTCCTCTGCATTCCTGCGAATAATGTCCCGCACTTCTTCCGGCTCAAGCACCTCTACTTTTGCTCCAAATGTCATAAGCCATGTCACAAGGTTTTCCATATCCGTATAGTCTGCTGAAAAGAGCAGCCTTCCATCGTCCGTTTCTGTAAAGCAGTTCGGTCCAAATTCTTCAACCAGCCGCCACTTCATATTCGGTGTGAAAAGAGCTTTTACCTTTATCCCACCCGGAAATATCTTCTCATTTGACAAATCCGGCATTGGTACATCTCTACGCAGGAATCCACGGTCTGTTTCAACAACACAATCCATACGGTTCAGTTTGAACAGCCTGTAATCTTTACGTTCTAAACACCACCCCCATACATACCAGCTCGACCACCGGAAAACCAGATAATATGGTTCTACCCTTCGGTTGCTCTCTCCGGACGGAGCATAATACTTAAATCGTATGATGCGCCTGTTTTCTATTGCACTCTGTATTACCTCGATCTTTGGAGCAAGAGAACCCTTATACCATGAAGATAAGTCAATCAGCATAGAGTCTCTTCCACTGATGAACTCTGATGATCCGGTCTGGATTTTCTCCATCAGTTGACTGTAGTACCTGCTTCCGCTCACACTGTCAAGACTCCGCAAACCCGCAAGAATCATCTGCATATCTTTGGAACTCAAAATCGTCCTGTCCATACGATATCCATCCATAATACTGATACCACCACCGGTACCCTGTGCAGTTTTTATAGGAATACCTGCTTTACAAAGGTCTTCAATATCCCGATTTATTGTCCTTCGAGATACCTCAAATCTTTCTGCCAGTTCAGGAGCCGTTGTCTTTTCTTCCTGCAGTAAGATTGACAATATACCGATAAGTCTATCTATTTTCATCGTTTCTTACACTCCATACATATTATACCTGATTCAACACGACAGCTATATGTCATGTTTATTATATCTGCGAAAAATTTTTCTGTATACATATAGAATGCACGCTCCGCAAACATTCTATTGTCATGAACAAAAAGCCTACGAACATCAGATTTTATTCCCAATGTCCGAAGGCTCAATAACATTAGTTGAATTTTCTCCATCCGATAAGCCAAGTTAGCCTATGATTCACTTGGAATCATCTGAAAATACTTCAACGCCTCTTCAATCGCTATTTCTTTTTCTTTTGGGCATTCCGGCTGTCCGCCCTTCTCAGATTTTGGCTTATTATAGTTCTCTCTTTCTATAATTCCATGCTTCTGCTTTATCTGTGCAATATACAGATTAGATACCTTCATCCCATCATTATGCTTTGCCACATACTTCTTTATCTCCTCATAAGTAGCCTTGCTCTCAGCCGCCGTTAAATCCATCTCGTCCATGTCAAGTCTCACATTCACATGATGCTTCGCTTCGTGGAGTTTGGACAATAAACATACTGTCTCCACATGTTTCGTAAACGGAAAAAGATCAAACGGTGTACACTCTTTCATCCGGTATCCATGCTTTGTCAGATACTTCAGATCCCGCACCAGCGTTTCCGGACCACAGGATACATACACGACTTTATTCGGAGCCAGTCGCACTACAGAGGAAAGAAACGCCTCATCGCTTCCCGTACGCGGCGGATCCATAATGACCACATCCGCATGTTCTCCTTTTTCTGCCATCTCTACCATAAATTGTCCGGCATCTTCATTATAAAAAGTAACATTGTGAATATGATTGCGCTTTGCATTGGAGATAGCATCCTTTATCGCATCACGGTTTAACTCCACTCCGATCACATGCTTTGCGCGGCTGCTGGCAATCAGCCCGATCGTGCCCGTACCGCAGTACGCATCGATCACAATTTCTTTTCCCGTCAGTTTGGCACAGGAAATGGCTTTCCGGTAGAGTTTTTCTGTCTGCTGCGGATTTACCTGATAAAATGAAGTCGGTGAAATACGAAATGTGCATCCGCACAGTTCATCCTCAATAAATCCTTTTCCATAAACCGTAATATTGCGCTCCCCGAGCACCATGCTGGTCTTGCGGTCATTGACATTGATCACTACTGTACTGATCTCCGGGAACTTCTTCCGCAGTGCCTTGACAAAATTATTTTTGGATGGAAGGATCGGAGATACCAGTACAAGCACCACCATAATCTGTCCGCTGTGATAGCCCTTTCGCACCAGCACATGACGCAGCAGCCCATATCCGGTATCCTCATCATATGCACGAATCCGGAAAGAACGCATCATATTTTTGATTTCACGGATAATGGCATCCGCCTGTGCATCCTCGATCTGGCACTCCTCCACATCCACGATATCATGCGAATGTTTCTCATATACGCCTGCCACAATATGTCCGCGTTTATTGCAGGAAAAAGCCGCCTGTACTTTATGCCGATAGTGGTATGGATCGTCCATCCCGATGATTGGATTGATCTTTCCAAACGGTTCCATGAGTTTGCGCATGTAACTCTGCTTTTTGGAAAGCTGCTGACTGTACAAAATTCCCTGATAGTCACATCCTCCGCATCTTTTTGCGTAAATGCAGTGTTCGCCTGTTTTTTGTATCTGGCTTATGTTCGGTTTTCTATCCGTTTCTCTTCCCCTGTTCCTCTCTTTTTTCATCTTCTGTCCCGTTGTTTTTTTCTGTCCTATTTGCATATTTTCCAACTTCCTGTACTTGATTTTTAAAGTTCTTTCTCGTAGCACCACCAGTCCTCGTCAAATAAACCGCTCTCTCCCACTACGTCAAAATGCAGTTTTTCATAAGAACGGAGCGCTTTTTTATTTGTCTTACACACGAGAAAATGTACACTCCTTTTCCCCTGTTTTTTCAATTCTTCCATGCCATGCTGCAGAAGCTGCCGGGCAATTCCCTGATTCTGCATATCGGTGCGTACCCCGAGTCTGGAAAGCTCCGCAGACGGCTGCAGTGTTTTGGACCAGCAGGTGAGTGCTTCCACCTGCGGATCTTCATCCACTGTGATCGTGCCAATGATTTCTCCATCTTCATTTTCCATACAAAAAAGAGCTTTTCTTTTCATATCATAATCAAATTCCTGTTCTCCCGGATACCCGTTGCCCCATGCGCAGTATGGAGTACCGATCAGCGACTGATACAGCGCAAGAATTTCTTCCTTATCGTCCTGCTTAGCTTTTCGAAACTTCATTTTTCCTCTTTTCATCCTTCGCTTTCGATTTTCTTTCTCAACTATGCCATAATGCTCTCTAAAATGCAAGTATACTGCCCTTTTCATTTTTTTACCCAAAACACCCCGGCAGCCGTTTTTATAACGGATACCGGGGTGTCTGTTTTCTATAGCTGGGTGTACTTATACCTGAATACGATCTGCAATCTCATTTCCCATGGCGAACCGTTCTCCATTGGCACCGATGATCAGTCCATTCGATAATTTCTGAATCACCTGTACGCTGCCACCTTCTTCTACATGATGGCGGTGCAGGAATTCTACAACTTCCGGTAATCCGAATAACCACTGAATGGTATAATTTCCACCAACTTCTGCTTTTGATAATGCCTGCATAATGCTCCCTCCTTCTATAGCTTCTCCATTCGGTTACCACTATTATATGGAGTTTATACCCGGTTAGTCAATCGAGAGCTTTCTCCTTTTATTATAACCGAAATAAGTCATCACTGATCTGAAAAACTGTTCATTTGTTCCAGTTTTTCCCTTTAAGATATGTTATATTATGCGTAGAAAAAGGGAAAGCCAGAGAAGCGGCTTACCCGAATATATTAAGTAACTGTTTTATCAACAGCCGTCATTATTCGCAGTAATGGCGGCTATTTTCGTTTTCCCTTGAAAATCGTGTAGCACAATCCAACAAGGGTGCAAATGAACTAAGAGGATTTGCTTATTTCGAGATATTTTTCTATAAAAGTGTGTCAAAAGGTGTGTCAGTCTTTTATTTCATATCAGAGAATTGTTCCGGAACCCCTATAAATAAGCATTCTTCGGATTATTTCTCATCCACCACCTGAAAAATAAAAAATTTAAGATAATAGCTCTCCGGCACATTCGCAGAATTTGCCCACAAAATCGGATGATCCGGCGCCTGCGTACGGAATTCCACCTGACGCAGCCGTTTGTGTGCCGCCTTTGCAGCTTCCTTCACCGTCTTTGCCAGCAGTTCCTGTGTCATAAAATGGGAACAGGAACAGGTTGCCAGGTATCCGCCGTCTTTTACCAGCTTTAACCCTTTCATATTGATCTCCCGATAACCTTTGATGGCATTCTTCGTGGCCTCACGGGATTTCGTAAATGCCGGCGGGTCGAGAATGACTACATCATACTTTTCTCCGGCTTCTGCCAGTTTCGGAAGCTCGTCCAGTACATTTGCACAGCGAAAATGTACCGTATCTTCCAGATGATTACGCACGGCATTGGCATTTGCCTGCTGCACCGCATATTCCGAAATATCAAGTCCCGTCACATCGGAAGCACCTGCGATTCCTGCATTCAGTGCAAACGTTCCCATATGTGTAAAACAGTCCAAAACTCTCTTTCCTTTACAGATCCGCTGCATTGCCAGCCGGTTATACTTCTGGTCCAGGAAAAAGCCCGTCTTCTGACCATTTACCACATCGACCAGATAGTGCACGCCATTTTCCGTAATCTCCACCTCTGTATCAAATGTTTCCCCAATAAATCCTTTCACCTTCGGAAGTCCTTCTTTCCTGCGCTCATTGGCGTCACTTCTCTCATAGACTCCACGGATAGAAATACCTTCCTCTTTCAGTACCCCTTTTAATAATGAAACGATTGTTTCCTTGAACTGCTCCATACCGAGTGCCAGACATTCCACCACCAGCACATCCTCATACTTGTCAACCACCAGTCCCGGCAAAAAATCCGCTTCCCCGAAAATCACACGACAGGAAGATGTATCCACCGTTGTCTTCCGGTATTCCCAGGCATTCTTTACACGCATACGAAGAAAATTCTCGTTAATCTCCTGATCCGCATGACGGGTCAGCATCCGGATGCGGATCTTCGAATTCTGATTGATAAATCCCTTTCCCATCGGATATCCATCAAAATCATGTACCGTCACCACATCTCCATTGGTAAATGTCCCCACAATCGTATCAATCTCATTATCAAAAATCCATGCGCCACCCGCCTTGATCGTGCGGCCTTCTCCCTTTTTTAAAGTAACAATTGTATGATTCTCCATCTTCTTTTCCTTCCTGTAAATATTTTCTTCATAGAGATACCATGTGCGATGTCGAACATTTGAGGACATATACACAATATCTTCTTTTCGCTGTCCCAGCTTCGTTTTCGTTTGGGACATATACACAATATTTCTTCTTTTATGTCCCGGCTTCGTTTTCGTTTGGGACATATGCACAATATTTCTTCTTTTATGTCCCACTTTTATTTTCGTTCGGGACATATACATAATATCTGCACTTCTATATCCCATTTTTAACGCTTTCCGGGACATATCAGTGGAAACTTTTTCTATATATCCCACTCTGACTCTTCTTCGGGACTTTTCAACTTAAAAATCTTCCATATATCCCTGCCCTGTCTATCTTAGAATTTTTTCTCTCAAATATCTTCTATATGCCCTCTCCCTGTCTACCTCAGGACTTTTTCCCTTAAAGTGTACCACAGAATAATTACGTTTTCCAGCACTCCCCATTGTTTTTGAAATCCATAAATGTTATAATGTTGTTAATAAATTAACGAAGTTGTTGCATTTCTGTTCACAACTTCACGCTAAGACATACAAGGAGGTCTTATACGAATGGATTTTTCAGAAGAATACAGACAGAAGCTCGTTTCAGCAGACGAAGCCGTAAAAGTAATCAAATCCGGTGACTGGGTAGACTATGGCTGGTGTACCAACACCGTAGATACACTGGACAAAGCACTTGCCAAGCGTACCGATGAACTGAAGGATATCAACCTGCGTGGCGGAATCCTCTTAAAACCGCTTGCCGTATTTGAGCGCGAAGACGCCGGCGAGCATTTTACATGGAATTCCTGGCATATGTCCGGAATCGAACGTCATATGATCGCACGTGGCTGTGCATTCTACAGCCCGATCCGTTATTCCGAGCTCCCTCGTTATTACCGTGAGCTGGATTGTCCGGATGATGTGGCAATGTTCCAGGTTGCTCCAATGGACAAGCATGGATACTTCAACTTCGGGCCAAGTGCTTCCCATCTTGGTGCAATGTGTGAGACAGCCAGACATATCATCGTAGAAGTCAACGAAAATATGCCGCGCTGCCTTGGCGGAACAGAAAACGGTATACATATTTCCAAAGTCAATGCAATCGTAGAAGGCTCCAATCCTCCAATCGGAGAACTCGGTGCCGGCGGTCCTGCTACCGAAGTAGACCAGAAAGTTGCACAGCTGATCGTAGACCAGATTCCAAACGGTGCCTGCTTGCAGCTTGGTATCGGTGGTATGCCAAACGCAGTCGGTTCCCTGATCGCACAGTCCGACTTAAAGGATCTTGGTGTTCACACAGAAATGTATGTAGATGCATTCGTAGACATTGCCAAAGCCGGAAAGATTACCGGTGCCTGCAAAAACATTGACCGCTACCGTCAGGTATATGGTTTCGGTGCCGGAACCAAGAAGATGTATGATTATCTGGATGAAAATCCAGAACTGATGAGCGCACCTGTCAGTTACACCAACGATATCCGCTCCATCGCAGCACTGGACAACTTCATCTCCATCAACAACTGTGTAGATATCGACCTGTTCGGACAGATCAGTGCCGAGTCTTCCGGAACCAAACACATCAGTGGTGCCGGCGGACAGCTTGACTTCGTTCTCGGTGCTTATATGTCCAAAGGTGGAAAGAGCTTTATCTGCTGTTCTTCCACATTCACGGATAAGAAAGGTGTTATGCATTCCCGCATCCGCCCGACCCTGGCAGAAGGTTCTATTGTCACAGACACCCGTGCAAATACCCACTATGTCGTTACCGAATATGGCATGGTCAATGTAAAGGGATTATCTACCTGGCAGAAGGCAGAGGCTCTGATTTCCATTGCACATCCGGACTTCCGTGATGATCTGATCAAAGAGGCAGACCAGATGCACATCTGGAGACGTTCCAACCGATAAGAACACCGTTTGTTCACAATTTATTCATATTGCAAAAAAACCTCGTTTTTAACGGGGTTTTTTTATAAATTTTACCTCTTGTCTTTACTATCCTTTTTTAGTAATCTATAGTTCGAGTAAAGGAGAGGTAAAGATGAAGAAATTTTTTAGTATTATCAAAGAAAAACTATTCACCAGAGTTGAAAAACAACATTCCGAAGCTTACCTGCGTCGGATCTCATTTCTGAATAAATATTCCCTGCTGTTCCACATGTTGATATCCTGTGGGATCGTATTTATGGTGGAGGTTCTTTCCCGAAGGAGTTTTCTCTCGGCATGTTCCTTCGTTGGGATGCATACCGGTGCATTTTTTTATAATGCCTTTATTGTATTTGCATCTTTAAGCTTTGTTTATCTGTTCCGCAGACGTGCATTCTGGCGGATCATTATCAGCGGTTTCTGGGTGCTCCTTGGAATCATTAACGGATGCATCCTTTCAAACCGTGTAACACCGTTTGGCTTTACAGACCTTAAATGTATCAATGATCTGTTTGCCATGAACAATACCAACTATTTCACGGCAGAAGAGGCCACTATCGTAGTCATCGGGCTCGGTCTGTTCCTTCTGTTTTGTGTTGCGCTCTTCATTAAAGGACCGCGCTATCAGGGCAAGACCCATAAAATTGTTGTAGTAGGTGCCATTGTATCGGTACTGTTTGTCGGTCTTCCTGTTACAACCTCTGCTGCACAGAATGCCAATGTTGTTGCAAGTTACTTCTCCAACATTGCACAGGGATATGAAAACTACGGTTTTATCTATGGATTCTCTTCGAGTGTGGTAGACCGTGGAATGAGCAAGCCGGATGACTACTCCGAGCAGAAAATTGCTTCGATTGAAAAAAATGTAAATGACACAAAAAAAGAAACAACTGTCACCAAAAAGAATGCACCAAATATTATCTGTATTCTTCTTGAATCATTCTGTGATCCGGATGAGATCAAGTTTCTGAATTATAATCAGGATCCGATTCCTACCTTTCACAATCTCGAGAAGAACTACACGAGTGGTTACCTGACAGTTCCGGTTGTTGGCGCAGGAACCGCAAACACTGAGTTTGAAGTTCTCTCCGGTATGAGTATGCAGTACTTCGGAACCGGCGAGTATCCGTATAAAACAATCCTGAAAAAGACAGACTGCGAGAGCACTGCTGCTGATCTGGCTTCCATCGGATATGGAACCCATGCCGTACATAACAATGGCGGTAACTTTTACAGCCGTGTCAATGCCTTTTCCATGATGGGATTTGATACTTTCACCAGCAAGGAACTGATGAACATTCAGAGTTATACGCCAAACGGAAGCTGGGCTACCGATGATATTCTTGTTCCTGAAACAATCAAAACCTTAGATTCCACTCCGAATCAGCCGGACTTTACCTACACCATTACCGTAGGTACACATGGTGATTATCCAAAGACTCCGGTTATCGCAAATCCGGTATATACCGTCAGCGGTGTGGATGATGAAGAAAAGAAAAACCAGTGGACTTATTACGTCAACCAGTTAAATGAAGTAGATACATTCCTGAATGATCTGATTACAGAGCTCTCCAAGAGAGATGAAGATACCATCGTGGTAGCGTTCGGTGATCATCTTCCAACTATGGGTCTGGAAGACTCCGATATGAAATCCGGTGATATCTACAAGACAAAATATGTCACATGGAATAACATGGGATTAAAGAAGCAGGATGCAGATCTGTATGCATACCAGCTGATGGCAAGCATTACGGATTCCACAGGTATTCATGAGGGAACCATCTTAAATTACCATCAGACCCAGATGAACAACACAGACCACACTGCATATCTGGACGGACTGGATAATCTGCAGTATGACATTCTTTACGGAAACCGTTACTGCTATGATGGCAAAGACAAATACCCTGCAACCGACATTGTAATGGGAATTGACGATGTAACTGTATCGGAGACGTCGGATTCCATCGGCGGATCGGAAGTGTTTGTCTATGGAAACAACTTCACCAAGTGGAGTAAGGTATTTGTAAATGACGAGAAAGTCAATACAACCTTCAGCAATTCCGGTTGTCTGATTATTCCAAAAGACAGTGTCAAAGACGGTGATACCATTAAAGTGTGCCAGATGGGTTCCAACAGTACGATTTTCCGTGAATCCAACACGTACACATACAAAGATCCTGCTGTGGAAGAAACCGTTACGGGAACAGAGTCGGACAGCAATACCGAATCTACAGTTTCAGAAAGCCAGAAATAAGCAAAAAAGACCTGCCAGTGAATTTATTCACTGACAGGTCTTTTCTTGTCTTAAATTGTCTTTAACGCATCCACAGCGGCATCCAGATACGGATTTTCCATCTCATAGAATGCACCGGCATCCGCAGCTTTCGCATATGCCGGATCCAATGGCAGTTTGCCAAGAACTCTGGTTCCTTCTTTTGCGGCAACTTCGTCAATGTTGCTTTCTCCAAACAGTGCGATCTTCTTTCCACAGTCCGGGCATTTCAGATAACTGAAATTTTCCACCAGTCCAAGTACCGGTATATGCATCATATTTGCCATATGGAAAGCTTTCTTTACGATCATCTGTACCAGTTCCTGTGGAGATGTAACAATAACGATACCGTCCACCGGAAGGGACTGGAACACGGTAAGCGGTACATCACCGGTTCCCGGTGGCATGTCCACAAACAGATAGTCCACATCGCCCCAGACAGCCTCATTCCAGAACTGTTTCACAGCCCCTGCAATCACAGGTCCTCTCCAGACAACCGGTGCCTCTTCATCTTCCATCAGAAGATTGATGGAAACGATTTTGATTCCTTCTTTTGTCTCATACGGATACATTCCTTTTTCGTCACCGACCAGCTGACCGTGTGCTCCAAACATCTTCGGAATGGACGGTCCGGTAATATCGGCATCCAGAATTCCCACTTTATATCCTGCTTTTGCCATCTGTACCGCCAGGGAAGAAGTGACAAATGATTTACCGACACCACCCTTTCCGCTGACCACTCCAATCACATGTTTGATATTGGAATATGCATTCATCGCTTCGAGCATACTCTGCGGATTCTGAGAATTATGGGAACATCCCTCACAGCTTTCTTTGGAACAGGATGATGCTCCGCTGCAACTTGAATTTTCTGGCATAATGATAGCCTCCTTGTTAATTATTTAATGATTTATTTATATAGACTGCCCAGTCTTTGGAATGGGTAGTATATGAAATAAGCTTTTCCGATAATTTTATCTTTGCTGACATAGGTATGATCCCAATATCTGGCATCATAGGAATCATTCCGGTTGTCTCCAAGCACCAGATAACTGTCTTTGGGAACCTCAAACTCAAACGGTCCGGTTGCCTCTGTCCATGTCTCTTTCAGGTAATCCTCCTTCAAAGGAGTCTCAGAGTCATTGATATAGATTTTCGCATCCTCAATGGTAACCTTTTCTCCCGGCAGACCAATCACACGCTTGACGTATTTTTGCGTTTCGTCATCCGGGAACCGGAAAATCACGATATCTCCTCTCTTCGGTTCTGAAAACTGATACGCCAGCCGCAGCCCGAACAGGTCATCGCCCGGTTCAATGGTATGCTCCATCGATCCGGTCGGGACTGTTGCATTGATGATCACGTAATTCTTCAAAACCATCGCCAGCGCGAAGGCTGCCAGCAGAGTGACTACCCAGCTGAGCACTTCGCGCAGAGGCGAAGTGGCTTTCTCCTTTCCCTCACCCTTTGGATCATTGTCCATCTTTATTTCTTCTGTTGACATTTCTTTTTTTTCTTCCATAATCACCCTACTCTCTTGGTGCAAACCACCAGTTAATAAAATCTTCCCTGCGGAAAACCAGTCCCACAAGTCCCAGATCGACACGTTCTTTCTGTGTCAGGGTCTGCGCAATAAATTCATTCACAGATACATCAAAATCGCCTTCCAGGCACCAGATACAGCTCACTGTCGGCACATTCTCCTGATTCTTCCAGTCATCTACGAACGAACCGCCGAAATCAACAATCTTATTCCAACGATGCTGCGTATTGATAACCCGCTGCTTGATATTCTCATAGATGACCTCCATCATCCGGTGAACTTTCGGGTGATACATCACAGGCTCAAGAATCCTTAAGAGTCGGTGCTTTGGATTGACACGCAGTTCCAGCGTTCCGTTTGCCGTATTCGTCACCATACAGAAAATCTCGTTATCCGGAAACGTTTCCGGCCGCAGATGATACTGATAACGATATGGTACCACACTTTTTATCATATGGAAATCTGCATCCATTTCTTCATATATAACCCCCGGACATTCACTGCTTATCACATAGTGCATGCTACCCTGATAAGGCGCCAGAAGCTGGCAGAACAGATCCCGGTTCTTTTCGAATACAATCAGCTGGTATTCTGCCAGAAAACGCCGGAAATCCATAATATGGTTCTGCCTGTAATATGTAAACAGCCCCTTGCTGATAAATGCAATCCTTATGCTTTTTCCGGTATAACCCTGAATAATTGTTGCAACCGGAAGTTCAATCTCTCTCCCTTTTAAATAAACTTCCACTGTGACAGCTTTGCCAAGCAGCTGCATCTCTTCTTCATACTCTGTCAGAACCGGCTGCTGTCCGCTGGCAATATACTGGTTCAGCCCCAGCGGATTGGATGCAAAATGTTCTACAATCCGTCTGCCGATCAGCCTGCGCAGCTCCGTCAGATTTTCATCATGCGCCACATCATCCCTTGCCAGCCGCAATGTCAGGAATTTTTTCCGTAAATGCAGATGATACGTCATATGCCTGAGCCACTCCGGTTTTAACCCCAGATCTTTCTTTTCATCGGTCACAAGAAACCCCTGCTGATACAGGCAGGATGTCCCGATCAGTCCCTGATGTTTGGAATTATAAATCCAGATACACCCCTCCATCAGTTCATCCATAATACGAATCGATATGATTCCAAGAATATCCGCGAACGGATTGTCCATGATATGATTCTGTTCCCGCAGCGTCACGCTTTTTTCATCAAAGGAAATCTGAATGGGAAATGGCTGATACAGCATATAGTGCTGTACTGCGTGTACCAGCCTCTGAAGGGACAGATTCTTTGCATATTTCGGCCGTAACACCAACGTAATTCTGGTTCCGGACTGTTCGCGGTTGGAATTGATATATTCCATTGTTTCCGCCCCTTCTATCCATTTTGCGGTAACCGGCTCTAACGTCTGGCGATCCGTAACATTCCACGCGGTATTTACCGATTTGTCCTTTCTCGACTCAATCAACAGTGCCCGTGCAACCATAAAACCGGAAAGCATACCGACTCCAAACTGCGCCACTGGTTCATAGTGAAGCTGCTGTGCGGAAAAATCCTCGCTCTGATAAAAACTCACTCCGATTTTGGCGACATACTGCTCAATATCCCTGGCATTGATTCCGATTCCGTTATCCTCAAACACCAGACGCTGCGTTTCGGAATTATACTGAATGGAAATTTGAGGAGAATACGGATTTCGCATGGAATTTAAGGCTCTTGCCTCCTCCATCTCCAGAAACTCTGTTCCCCAGCTCCATTCCAGCGCCGCCCTGGTATTGCATGCATCAATGGCATTTTGAAGAAACTCCCGGATATAGGCATCCGGATCTCCGTAAAACTGCGTACTTGCAAAGGTCGATATGATATTTTCCTGATCCATACCTACTTTGCACTGTTTCATAGCTGTTCCTCATTTAATAAAATTGCCTGAACCACAAACCGCTTGTCTGCCTGTCTGCTCACACAGGTTGATAAAGTCAGCAGATGACTGTCCACCGAAAGCTGGATTTTGTCCTTTACCTCCGGCGAATTCTTGGATTTTTTCACAATGCTTTCAAGATAACTTACACGTCCCTCTTTCGTTGAAAAGTCATTGGTATGCAGAATATGTGCATCGTCCGTCTTATATGCCGCAAAAATCTCATACACGAGCACCTTTTCCTTTGTATACACATATATATACGGAAAATTGTTAAAAAATGTCTGGTCTTCATAGTTGTGGAGAGAAGCAAACATTGTGTCATTGCGCATATTGTGCCCATACACGACGGTATCAAAATCCGTAAACTCTTTACTGTTTGCCTTCTCTGTATAAATACATCCAGGATATCCCCTGGTACCATTCATATTGTAATTCAGATAATAGGAATCATCACTCGGATGCTGTAACACCGGATAATCCACCCCGGTTCCCGGAATGTAGATCCATGCGTAAATATCCTGATTGACTCCCTTTAATTTTTTCCAGTTTAAATTTTTCTGTGGAATTTCTATTCCTTTTTGTTCCAGTTCGCTGTCTTCGGTCTGCACTTCCTGTGCCACATTCTCCGTCTCAGTCTGCGTATCTGACGGAATATTGATCTGATTATCATTCACCTGATTCTGCAGATCATTTACCTGGGCAGAAAGCTTTTCATATTCTTTCTGTGCATTCTTCTGAACCATCCAGCTTCTTCCAAATATTATGAGTACCACGATCAATACAACTGCCAGAACAATGGTCAGAATTTTATAGATATTGATCGTTCTGTCGTTCTTTCTCTGTCTTTTCATAAAATAGTTTTCTTTCTTTAAAATTGAGGCAGGGCGGCAGATTCCATTCCACCGCCCTCACGTGATGCCATGCATCACCTATCCATAGACCTACATGCTAAATAAAATTGTATCCAGTGAGATTAATTCTTACGTGCTTTTCTTCCGCATACAACAATACCTGCTGCCGCAAATACTGCAACGAACGGAAGTGCCGGAAGCGCTGCCCCGGTTTTTGGAGATGTCTTATAGGAAACAGATCCGGAAGCTGATGTTCCTTTCTGACTTCCTGCTCCACTTTTGCCATTGACACGGGCAGAAGAACCCTTCGTGGAAGTGTTCCGTACGGAATTCTTTCCATCGGTATAACCATCTGTATAACCGTCGTCATAATCATCCTCGAAACTGTCCTCTCCATCGTCATAAGACTGTGGATAGTTTACTGTCACATTCTGATTTACACTAACCGGATTATACTGATTATTGGTCTGTGAGTTGTTCTGGTTGTTGTTGTTTGTCTGGCTGCTGCTGTTGGAATTGTCATTTACATTGGAATTTGTATTTGATCCCTGGGAATTTTCATCCTTTGACGGATCTGTTGTAACGGTAGGATTCACATTTGAACTGTACCTTACAACTATAACCGGTGAAAATGAATACAATGTAACCGTGACTTTGCCATTGGAAACGCTGTCCGGCTTTACCGTCTGCCAGCTTCCGCTTTTTAATTTATGTAATACATAAACATTGTCTCCAGCCTTAATTCCACTTGCACAAATCGTTACTTTGATTCCTTTGGATGTATTCGTTGCAGACGGAACACTGATATCAGACATGGCCATGACGGTCGCACTTCCGTTCTGTGCACTTGCCACAGCATTTGCCTGACGGTTTCCCTCGCGGTAAACATCTTTGTCCACACCCTTGGAAGAAACCGTGATAAGCTCATTGTTTGCATTATAACCGCTGCTTTCAACGGTTGTTGCATTATTCAGCTCATTGGTTCTTTGAACCAGTGCCGTATCACTTGTTGGTGATGGATCTGCAAACACGGTTGTGCCCATTGTAAATACCAGCATCATAGCTGTCACAACTCCTGTGAAAATTTTCTTTTTCATCGCAATCTACCTCCTTTCCACGTAATATAAACTGCATGTAACTCTATCTATATCAAGTGCGCGCGCACTGGATACCTTATTGTACGGGTGTATAAAACACCTTCATAATGAGTTCTTCCATGGCATCTTCATCGACATGGTACTCCTCATACCGTTTCCCGTCAATCGGTTTTCCTTCCACCGTTTTTCCGGGAACCGTATACATCTGGTCTTCCGAAAAACTGTAATTCATCAGCTGCTCAATCATACTTGTGAAATCCACACTGGTTACCAGATAATCGGAAACAGAATTGTAAATTTCTGTCACCTGATCCGGGTTTTCTGTGGATACTTTTTTTAATTTATCCATATAGGCAACAATATACTGTTCTTCGCGCTGCAGACGCTTTGTTGCACTGTCATACTCTTCGGTATCCCTTCCATGCAGGTAATAATAAGCCTGCGTCCCATCCAGGGTTACTTTTTTCCCTTTTTTCAAATCCACACCGGCTTTGGGAAACGAAATATCCTGCAGTACAGTCACTTCCACGCCCCCTACAGCATCATTCATCTGTGGGATTCCCCCCATATTCATCGCAAGATAACCGCTGATCGGAATATTTTGAAACAGACCGGAAACCGCATCCACGGTTTTGCTGCAGCTGAGGCGCTTACCGTCCCCGAATGCATGCTGCAGACAGATCTGCGTTTTAAGCGGTCCCATATCAATACCTTCTTCATCACACAATTCGATATCTGCCATCGTGTTTCGATTGATGGAAATGACCTGCAGCTGCTCTGTTTTATTGTTTACAACAAGAAGAAACAGTGCATCGGACTGCCCGCCCTGGGTATAATCGCTGCTTTGCTGTACCGGACCATTGATATCAACCCCCATCATGAGGTAGGTTTTGATATCTGTATTATACAGATACTCTTTTCCCTGATAAGCAACTACACCCTCCTGCCACTTTTCCTGACCGGAATCCTGTGTGGTATCTGTCTGCCCCGCAACCTGCTGCTCATAAGAATTTTCTGTATCATCCGTAATGTGGAAGCCGGCATTTTCCGCCTTCGTTTTGACCCCTGCCACAATCACAAGTGCAAGAATCACCACCATCATTCCAGACATAAAATACAATGCATTATGAAGTTTTGTCGATGGTTCACGCATTCTTCTCATGATGTTCTCCGTAATTTCCATAATAGCTGCCATAATAGCCGCCATAGTAGCCACCCTCATAGCCGCTCTTCTTCATCCGTACTTTGTTCAGTACCGCACCAAGTACCCTCACTCCGGAAGCTTCCATCTGCTTTTTGACGGTCTGGATCAGACGTCCGCTTGCCATGCCCTGGGCAACAACAAGAATCGCACCATCACAGTGTTTTGCGATCACTGCTGCGTCGATTGCAGCTCCGATCGGCGCACAATCCAGCAATACATAATCAAAATGTTCTTTTGCAAAATTAAGTAACTCGGTAAAATACTTTTTTTCCAGAATTTCTGTCGGGTTTGGTACAGACGGTCCTGCAAAAATCATAAACAGTCCCGGAATCGTTGTTCCGTATAATACATCTTCAAGTTTTTTTTGTCCAGAAAGGAAATGGGATAATCCGTAGATTTCCCTTCCATCCGAAGCCACTGCACGTAATCGTCCCACGTATACGGATTTACGCATATCGGTATCGATCAGCAATACACGTTTGCCGGATTCCGAAAAAGAACGTGCCAGATCCATCGTCACGGTACTTTTCCCTTCGTTTGGCATGGCAGATGTCACAACGATGGTGCAGATATCATCTCCGCAGAACTGGATATTGGTTTTTAATGCCCGGAGTGATTCTTTCATCGTATAATTTTGTTTTTTCAGATTCTCAAATGTTACCGATTTCATTTCTTTTTCTTCCTTCTCTTACGCTTGCGCTCTTTTTCCCCATCGTATTCGGCCTCTTCCAAAGGAAGCGTACCAAGAACATTCAGCCCCAGCTTCCTTTGTACATCATCTGCATTCATAATCGTATCATTGAACAGATAAGCCACCACAATAACCGCAATCGCCAAAAACATGCCAAGTATTCCTCCGATCACCGTATTTTTCATGGTATTCGGGCTGACCGGTTCTCCGTCGGAATATCCTTTTTGAATGATATTCGGTGCATCCTGATCCATTTTCTGCTGGATAAAGGCCACACTGACTCGCGCGATCTCATCCGCAATCTTTTTTGCCATGGATGGGTTTGCATCGCGCACCGTAATCTCGAGGATTCGCGAGTTGGAAGGATTATTCAGGGTAACTTTTTTCTTCAGGGAACTGTAGGTCTCGTCCAGTCCGAGATTCTCAATTACCTGCTCAAGCACGGGACGCCCCTCTACGATAACCATATAATCGTTTGTCAGACTTGTACCTGTCTGTATATCCGCAAGACTTGTAATCGACATGCTTTTGGACAATACATAAAACTGGGATGTTGACTCATACTGCGGCACCATTACAAACCTGCTGATACAATATGCGGTCACGGCTCCGATAATCAGTGCAAACAACACCCATTTCCAGAAAGAAAGGATCTCTAAAACGAGATCTTTCAGATCAATTTCAATTTCATCATCATTTTCAATTACAATACGTTCCTGTTGTAACTGCTGTTCCATATCAATGCTCCATTACTTACTATTTCATTTCTCCGGTCAGAATCTTTGCCGGATGATTCACCAAAAGCTGATCCGCATATTCCCTGCCAAATTTTTTTTCGATCAGCTCATAACATTTTCCCATATGATTGGCACGGTTTTTTATTCCATGGCTGTCCGATGCAATCGCATCCACACATTCTGCCTTCAGCATCTTTTTACAGTATTTCTTTGGACCCATACCCTCAAGTCCGAGTACCGCATCCGCATTCACCGTAATCCATGCCCCAAGATTGCGCAGCTCCTCTGCCAGCTGTAAATCTGCAAGTGCTCCATACCGCTCCACATGTGCAAATACCGGAATATATCCGTGCAGAACCAGTTCCTGCGTCATCTGGTAAATATAGGCATATTCACTGTCGTGCGAATACTCACACAACACATACCGCGAGCCGGCCATTGTCCGGCATCTGCCACTGTCAAGTGCCTCGACAATATGACTGTTCACATGGTATTCGGTGCCCAGTGCAAGATAAATTCCAAGTTTCTGTGCATACGGCTCCAGAATACGGAAATGTTCTTCAATTTTTTCCTTCGGATAAGCAAACATGCCATGCCGGTAATGCGGTGTCAGGATCATTGCAGAAATGCCCTGCTCTTTTGCTGCCTCAAGCATCGCCACAGATTCTTCTATTGTTTTTGCTCCGTCGTCTACTCCGTACAGAAGGTGACAGTGAATATCGATCATGGTTTTCCTTGCCTTTACTTTTTTATACTTTATTATACTATATCGACCATTTTCTTGCAATCTTTGAGCCGTTTTTCCCTCTTTTGACACAACTTTTTGTATTTCTCGGATTTCCACAATTGATTTCCCGGCAAACATAGCGTATAATGGTCATGAAAAGCGAATAACACTTGACAAACTTCGGTTTTCGGGGTACGCTTATATGAGTCCATATAAGGACGGTACAATATTTGACCATCAGGCTCAGGCGGTGAGAGTACCGCACGCATAAACAAGTAGGCTTTATTCTCTGAACTGTCAGTATTACAGCTCAGTATGTCATAGATTTCATTGATCTGTTTTTTACAGCAAGCGCGATTGTCCAGCGCAGGGATTTGTTTTCACAACATGACATGCTGCCTGTTGAAAACGCAGTACAGCAGATGCGGACTATTTGGATCAGGAATTCCTGCGGAGGGTTCCGGTATCCGTCGTGTGCTCACACCCCTGCCGGAGAGGTTAAACTCCGGAACTGCCTAGCAAGTCCGAATACAATTGAACAGAACAAACATATATTTATCTAAAAACCCTATGCATTATGCATAGGGTTTTTTGTTTCTTCTTTTCTGTTGTCCGTTACAAAGTAATGATTCCAAGTGCATTTAATACCGAACTGAATAAAATCAGCAGTAGCAGTATCGGTGCAACATACTTGATCAATACAATATACAGTTTCTTACTCTTAAATTTCTGTGTGGAAGATTCCACTTCATCCATAATCGTCTCTGGTTTCACAATAAAACCGACAAATACACAGGTCAGGAATGCCACAATCGGCATAAGGACACTGTTGGATATAAAATCGAAGAAATCCAGAATACTCATTCCGTGAATGGAAAACCCACTCCAGATTCCAAATCCAAGAGAAGACGGAATTGCCATCAACACCGTATAAACGGTTACACAGACCGTAATAAATTTACGGCTCTTTTTTGTCTTATCCACGAAAATGGAAACCACTGTCTCCATCAGGGAAATGGACGATGTCAGTGCAGCAAACAATACCAGCACAAAAAATACCGTTCCGATCAGGTGTCCTCCCGCCATACTGTCAAACACTTTTGGCAGTGTAATAAACATTAGTGTCGGTCCTGCCTTCAGCGATACCTGATCTCCACCGGAAAACACAAACACGGACGGTACAATCATCAGTCCTGCCAGAAATGCAATTCCGGTATCAAAGATTTCGATATTCCGCACACTGCTCTCTATATCCTCATTTTTCTTCATATAGGAGCCATATGTAATCATAATGCCCATCGCCAGCGACATGGAATAAAACAGCTGTCCCAGTGCCGCCAGGAAAGCATTCGCACTGATCTTGGAAAGATCCGGCTTTAAGTAGTAGACAATTCCTGCCCCTGCTCCCGGACGGGTCACAACAAATACCGCAATAATAACGGAAAGGACTACCAGAAGCGGCATCAGCACTTTGCTGATATTTTCAATTCCTTTATTTACGCCAAGCAGAATCACAACCGAAGTGGCAAGGATAAAAATTACCAGCCACATCACCGGTTCCCCGGTCTTTGCAATAAAATTTGAAAAATAATCATCTGCTGCCGCTGCATTTCCGCTTCCTGTAAGAAATGCCCATGCAAATTTGATGACCCATCCACCGATCACACAGTAATACGGAAGAATGATAATCGGCACAATGCTGGCAAGAATTCCAATAAAACCGCACTTTTCATGCAGTGTGCTGAATGCATACAGTGCACTTTTCCCGGTTTTTCTGCCCAGTGCAATTTCTGTGATCATAAGTGCAAATCCAAACGTAACCGCAAGGATCACATAGATCAGTAAAAAAGAACCTCCACCGTATTTTGCGGCAAGGTAAGGAAACCTCCACAGATTTCCAAGTCCGACAGCAGATCCCGCAGCGGCAAGAATAAAGCCCATTTTGCTGGAGAAACTGCTGCCATGTTTTTTGTGTTCGTTCATAACAGCCCCCTTAATCATAGTTTCAGGAGGCAGACCGTTTATAATTTAAACCGATATCCGACTCCCCAGATGGTCTCGATGTACTGCGGCTTGTTCGTATTCATCTCAATCTTCTCTCGAATCTTTTTGATGTGTACGGTAACCGTTGCAATATCACCGATAGATTCCATATCCCATATTTTACGGAACAATTCCTCTTTTGTAAATACATGATTTGGATTCTCTGCCAAAAAAGTCAGCAAATCAAACTCTTTTGTCGTAAACTGTTTCTCTTCTCCATTGACCCATACCCGGCGCGCCGTCTTGTCTATTTTAATGCCCCGGATCTCAATGATATCATTTTGTGGCATATTGCTGCCGATCAGTCGCTCATACCGTGCCAGATGTGCCTTCACGCGGGCTACCAGTTCACTCGGGGAAAATGGTTTTGTCACATAATCATCTGCCCCCAGTCCGAGCCCGCGAATCTTGTCAATATCATCCTTTTTTGCGGAAACCATAAGGATTGGTGTATTCTTTGTCTCACGGATCTTTTTACAGATTTCAAATCCATCCACTCCCGGAAGCATGAGATCTAAGATAAACAGATCAAACTCCTCATGCAGGGCTCTTTCGAGTCCTTTGGTTCCGTCATTTTCAATTTCCACTTCAAAGCCACTCAGTTCCAGATAATCTTTCTCCAGATCTGCAATAGCCACTTCATCTTCAACGATCAGTATTCTGCTCATTTGCTGTTACCTCCTGATATTTGCGTATTACAAAGTACATGGTAGTGCCGGAATCTTCTTTGCTGGTTGCCCAGATTTTCCCTCCATGATCCTCTATGATCTTTTTTACAATGGAAAGTCCGATTCCGCTGCCACCGGTTGCCGAATTTCTCGAAGCATCTGTCCGGTAGAACCGGTCAAAAATATATGGCAGATCTTTCTGGGCGATTCCCCTTCCATTGTCTTCGATTTCTACCTGAATAAAATCCCCGACATCCTTAATCCGGATGTTGATGAATTTTTCCGTTTTATTCATATATTTTACGGAATTTCCTATAATATTATTGATTACTCTGCGCAGCTGCTCCGGATCTGCAATAATCTGGGTATCCGGTGTTGCATAATTAAAATAGGACAGGGCAATCCCCTTTGCCTCCAGATCCAGTCCGATTTCTTCCACACAATCCTTAAAATATGCGGCAACGTTCAGCTTTGCAAAATCATATGGAATACGGTTGGTGTCGATCTTGGAATACAGTGTCAGTTCATTGATCAGTGTATCCATCTCATTTGCTTTGTTGTAAATGGTACGGATATACTTATCTAATTTCTCCGGCGTATTGGCTACTCCATCCATGATGCCTTCCGAATAGCCCTTTACCGCCGTAATCGGTGTTTTCAGGTCATGGGCAATGTTGCTGATCAGCGTGCGGTTTTCTTTTTCGTTGCTTAGTTTTTCCTCTGCATTATCTTTTAAGCGCTGACGCATCTGTTCAAAGGTCGTGCAAAGTTCCCCGATCTCATCGTCGCCTCCGGTATCCAACGCAAAATCGAGATTTCCTTCTTTGATATTTTCTGCCGCAACGCGCAGTTTCTGGATCGGTGTAATCATGCTCCGGTAGATCCACACAATCATCATGATCGCTGTCAGTAACAGAATGATTACCACACAGATAATCCCCCATAAAATAAACTGGCGGATCTCCTGCCCGGTAGCATCAAAAGACGTGACTATATACGCCGTACATTTTTCTCCCGAATCCAGCTTAAAATCTGCCTGTTTTACCAGAATTTCATCGTCCCGGTCGATATATTTGTCCACTCCCTGTTTCGAACTGTTTGCCCCATATACCGGAAGTTCCGAAAGAATCTTTTCATTATCACTTCCCCCATTGAAAGAAATATTCTCCCCGATTCTTACCACCAGATAGGAATATTTCTGTTCCAGGCTCTCATTGATCTCACTAAGATACGAAACGTCCTCCATTTTTGAAGGAGATAACTTTATGGTCTTTTTGATCTTTTCAAAATCCGGTGCAGTATAACGGTTTAACATTGGTACAGAATTGATAATACTATAGGCATCCGCATTCTTAATTCCATACGTCTGCTCGATCACATGCGACTGAAAATTACAATAGGCGCTGATCGTGGCAATCGCCAGGATCGATGGCACAAAGATAATAATACAGAACGAAATGATCAGTTTGGTTTTTATCTTCATTCGTATTCCTTCCCTGTAAAAAAAAATAAGACACAGAACAAACTCTGTGTCTTATTATATCATTCTTTTATAAAAAATTATGTAAACTTTTCATAAATTAAAGGTACTTCTTTAAAGCCTCTGCCTTGTTTGTTGCCTCCCATGGGAGATTTAAGTCATTGCGTCCGAAGTGACCATAAGCAGCTGTCTGACGGTAAATCGGACGGCGCAGATCCAGCATCTTGATAATTCCTGCCGGACGAAGATCAAAGTTCTCACGTACAATCTTTACCAGCTCATCATCTGCGATCTTTCCTGTACCGAATGTATCAACCATGACAGAAGTAGGCTGTGCAACACCGATGGCGTAAGATAACTGAATCTCACACTTATCAGCAAGACCTGCTGCAACAATGTTCTTTGCAACATAACGTGCAGCATATGCTGCGGAACGGTCAACCTTTGTGCAGTCTTTTCCGGAAAAAGCTCCGCCGCCGTGACGTGCATATCCACCATAGGTATCAACGATGATCTTACGACCGGTCAGACCTGCATCTCCGTGTGGTCCGCCGATTACGAAACGTCCGGTCGGATTGATAAAGAATTTGGTATCTCCATCGATCAGCTCCTTTGGAAGGATCGGATCAAAGACATATTTCTTAATATCCTCATGGATCTGTTCCTGGGTAACGTCCTCATCATGCTGGGTAGATAAAACAACTGCCTCAAGTCTCTTTGGCTTTCCTGCTTCATCATACTCTACAGAAACCTGTGTCTTTCCATCCGGACGAAGGTAGGTAAGTGTTCCGTCTTTACGAACCTTTGTAAGCTGTAATGCCAGCTTGTGTGCCAGTGAAATCGGATATGGCATAAATTCCGGTGTCTCATTGGTTGCATATCCAAACATCATTCCCTGATCTCCGGCGCCGGTATCCAGATCATCTGTCAGCTCGCCCTCTTTTGCCTCAAGTGCCTTGTCAACACCCATGGCAATATCTGCGGACTGCTGATCTAAAGCTACCATAACCGCACAGGTATGTCCGTCAAAACCGGTCTTTGCATCGTTGTATCCGATCTCGTTTACAGTCTTTCTTACAATTGCAGGAATATCAAGAGTTGCCTTTGTTGTAATTTCTCCTGTAACAAGTACGAAACCGGTACAGCTTGCTGCCTCACAGGCTACACGGCTCATCGGGTCCTGCTCCATGCATGCATCCAGAATGGCATCTGAAATCGCATCACACATTTTGTCAGGATGTCCTTCTGTAACGGACTCTGATGTGAATAATAATTTTTCCATTGCTTTTTGTTTCTCCTCTCTTGTTTTATACAGAAATAAAAAAAACCGCCTCGCAGCGGATTGATCTAAAGATAATCAAATCCCCTTATTGTTCGATTAACTCGCTCAGGTTGGCACCTTCCAAAACAGGGGTTGCCGTGACTTCACAGATCCTATGTATCTCCATCACTCTGAATAAGAGAAAGCTTACAATATTAAATTTGAAATATCCAAGTGCTACCATACTCCAGTTTCTTTCATCTGTCAAGCCCTAAAAGATTGACTTTTGCGTGAAATAATTCTATACTTTTGTATATACGTTACATACGGAGAGATAAAAAATGATAAAAATTGAGACAAAACAACTACAGGAAGGTGCCATCCTTGCACAGCCTGTGATCACACCGCTTGGACAGCCGTTGGCTCCCGCCGGTTCTGCTGTAACCCGTCAGCTGATCAACCGCATGAAACTGTACCGTGTGGAATATGCAGAAATTGAGGGCGAAGAACCTGCTCCGCAGGAGGAGGCTCCAAAGCCTGTAAAAGAAGCAAAAACATACGCCCAGGAAAGCAAAACACACTCACAGAAAGTCGCCGGTTCCAGTGAATTCCGCACGTTCCAGATTGAGTATGTTCAGGCAATTGAGCTGATGAAACAGATGTATACCGCAGCCATCAAGGATAACAAACCGATTGACTCGCAAAAACTTCTGGGCAGTGTCGCAGATCTGTTCCAGTCCCGCAACACCATCGTTGAAATGTTTGATATGCTTTACAACATGCGTACTGTGGCCGATTCGGTTTATGCGCACAGTCTCAACGTTGCACTCATTTCACGAATGATCGGCCGCTGGCTGCGTTTTGAACGTCACGATCTGGACATTCTTACGCTTGCCGGACTGATGCACGATATCGGAAAACTGCTGATTCCTTCCGATATCTTAAATAAGCCGGGATCTCTGACCGATGAGGAGTTTGCAAAAATCAAACAGCACCCGGCACTCGGATACGAGATTTTAAAACGTCAGCCGGATCTGGATTCCCGTATCAAAAAAGCTGCCCTGATGCATCACGAGCGCTGTGATGGAAGCGGCTATCCGACCGGATTGACGGAAGATTACATTGACAATTTTGCAATGATCGTTGCAATTGCCGATGTGTACGATGCCATGACAGCGGCACGTTCCTATCGCTCTCCGTTGTGTCCGTTCGAAGTGATCAGTAAATTTGAAGAAGATGGTTTCCAGAAATACCATACAAAATATATTCTGGTTTTCTTAAAGCAGATTGCCAGCACTTACCAGAGTAACCGCGTCATCTTAAGTGACGGAAGGGGATGTACCATTGTCATGTTAAATCAGAATGCACTGTCCCGTCCGATTGTCCAGTTTGATGATAAATCCTGTCTGGATCTTTCCACCGCCAGCCGCGACCTCTATATCAAAGCGGTTTTATAAATTTTTCAAATGAAAAGGGAGTGTGAAAACATACCAATGTTTTTCACACTCCCTTTTTTACCCGTTCTTTTTATTTATGAAACTTTCAGAATAAACTTCTGAATTTCTTTTTCATCCGATACCTTTTCAATCTGTGCCCCAATGCCGCGCAGCTTCTGATCAAATTCTTCGTATCCACGCTCGATAAAATAAATATCATCAATCACCGTAATTCCCTCTGCCACCAGACCGGCAATCACCAGCGCTGCTCCCGCACGCAGATCCGGCGCATTCACCCTGGCACCTGTATAACGGGTCACTCCATTGATAATGGCAATATTGCTCTCTACCTTGATATTGGCTCCCATACGCGTCAGTTCATCCACATATTTGAAACGGTTTTCAAAAATGCTCTCCGTAACTGTACTGGTTCCCTCTGCAATTCCCAGAATTACTGCCATCTGTGGCTGCATATCTGTCGGGAATCCCGGATACGGAAGTGTTGTCACCTGTGTGTGATGCAGTTTTCCATCCGAAATAATCCGAACCGCATCATCGAACTCCTCAACTTTGCATCCTGCCTCCACAAGTTTGGCGGTTGTTGCTTCCAGATGTTTCGGAATAACATCCTTTACCAGCACATCTCCCCCTGCTGCCGCTGCCGCAAACATAAAGGTTCCTGCCTCTATCTGATCCGGGATAACCGAATACTCTGTCTTATGCAGCTTCTCCACACCGACAATACGGATAACATCCGTTCCTGCACCACGGATATTCGCACCCATACTGTTTAAGAAATTTGCCACGTCTACCACATGAGGCTCTTTTGCTGCATTTTCAATTACGGTTTTTCCTTCTGCCATGGATGCTGCCATCATAATATTGATCGTTGCTCCAACCGATACTTTATCCAGATAAATATGTGTTCCGTTTAATTTTTCTGCCTCTGCAATAACAAGACCATGTGCAATATCCACTTCTGCTCCCATTGCACGAAATCCTTTGATATGCAGATCAATCGGTCTGCTTCCGATATCGCATCCGCCCGGAAGAGCCACTTCCGCCTTTTTGTATTTTCCAAGAAGTGCACCGATCAAATAATAGGACGCACGGATTCTACGGATAAATTCATTGTCCACCGTCACGTCTTTGATAAATGAACCGTTGATCTTTACGGTATGTGCATCAATACGGTCTACCATTGCACCGATCTCTGCAATCGCCTGCAATAATACATTAATATCTCTCACGTTCGGCAAATTTTCGATTGTAACCGTTTCATCCGTCATGATCGCAGCTGCAAGAATTGCCAGTGCCGCATTCTTTGCCCCGCCGATTTCTACCTCACCATTCAGCGGATTTCCGCCTTTGATTACATATTGTTCCATATCTCACCTCAATAAACGCCCTATTTCGTATAGTACGCTACCCTACTATCTATCCTATTCATCTAGTGTAAATTTGTGATACCATCCACAATCTGTTCAACGGTCTGTTCGATATCCAGCCCCGTCTCCGAAATCCGGATATCCGCATATTTTTCATACAGCGGCGTGCGCTCCAGATACAGATCATATAACGTCTGTCCGTCTCTTAAAACAACACCCCTGCCTTTGATATCTTCCAGACGCTTTTCCAGCTCCGGATATGCCACCTCAAGATATATAACCGTTCCGATTTCCTGCAGATGCTCCATAGCTTCTTTTCCGTAGACGACACTGCCTCCGGTTGCAATAATTGCATGATGTGCCTCAAGTGTCGCATTCACACGGTTTTCTACCTGAATGAACCCTTCGGTTCCCTCTTCTGCAATGATCTCACGAAGCAGGCGCTTCTCCTGCTCCTGAATGACTAAATCTGCATCTATAAACTGATATCCCAGCACCTTAGCAAGGATAACGCCGACGGTGCTCTTACCCACCCCCGGCATTCCAATTAACACAATGTTATCTTTTTGCATTACTGTGTACTCTCTGCATTCTGTGTTTCTGTGGAAGTCTGTGTCTCTGTAGAGGCATTCGGGTCCTGCTGTGTCAGGGAATTCTTAAATGAAATCTTTGCAACATTCTTTTTATTGACCTTCCAGCCGTCTTTTTTCTGCCAGCCCTCCAGCACTTCATTGTAGTGGTCACTTTTACGTTTGTCAATAATATTCTGACGATTTTTTTCTGTAGCGTCTTTGTCTGTTTCACTGTCCAGACGAACAATATATAATGCACTGTCTGTTTCAATCACATCGGAAGTTTCTCCTTCTTTCAAATCATCCAATGCCTTTTTCACAGATGTATCCAATGTGGAATCATCGGATGCATACGCACCGGTAGTGGTCTGCTGATCCTCATCCTTTGCAGCATCTTCGAGAGTTTTTCCATTCTTTACCGCATCTTCGATTTTGTTTGCGGTCTCCTTCAGCTGCTTTTTCTCGTCATCGGTATATTCTACGGTATTTCCGCTGTCATCCTGATGGGAAGTTGTAGAAATAGTCATCATCGTATAACCGCGCTCATTTGCCTCTTCATCCGTCACATTGGTATCTGCTTCTGCCTCGATGGCTTTCTGCATCTTGCTGCGGATGGTGTAGAGCGTAAGCAGTTCCTCCACGGTATCTTCGTCTGCAGTCATCTCCTTGAGTGCCTCGGAAGAATTATCGCTGATAAACTGCTGTGCAGCTTTTTTGATTGCTGCCTTTTCGTCTTTTGTCACACTCACATCATAGTCTTTCATATGTGCCTGTAACGTATACATCTCATGAAGCTGTTCCATAACGGAATCTTTCATGGTGTCTTCCATGGTTGTTCCGTTTCCATATAAATCCTTGCTCCAGAGCTCACTGCTGCTTTTGGCCCCCATCATGCTCTTATAATAATCTTCTACATTTGCCTGCTGATAACGGCATGTAAAGTTTGCCATGCCCATCGTGACGGTCTGATTTTTCATGCTTGCTGCCGTCGCACCTGTATTTATACCACATCCGGTAAAAGCTGCTGCGCAGATTGCACCGGCTAAAATAATCGCTGTAACTTTTTTTGCTTTCATAGTTCCTCCCGGGAGTTTCTTTTCACCTATATACCAGAGTATTATAATTCTTTTCCCTACATCAGGCAAGCACTTTTACGGCTCCGCACACAAAAAAACGTGCATTTGTTCCAATAATTGCCTGAGAACTTCCAGAATTTCCCTGTTCTTTTCCCTTGAATTTGCTCCCAGACGGTAAGTGAAGTACGGTCCCTTCGGATCTGCCGCAAATTTCAGTGATGGAGCAAATGTTTTTACCAGCTCCGGAATACGCTGTGCATGAATCTTTGCTTTTTCGTACATTAGGATTTTTAACAGATCTTCTCTTTGAACAATTTCCTTAATATATACACTGTGGGCAACCGCTTTGAGTCTGGCAATTGTCAGCAGATTCTGCACAGACTTCGGAGGCTCTCCAAAACGGTCAATCAGTTCTTCGAGCATTTCCTCCGCTTCCTCATCCGTTTCAATTCCGGCGATCCGCTTATACATATCCAGTTTCTGCGACTCATTTGCAATATATGTGGACGGAATAAATGCATCCGTCCGGATATCAACGGAAGTCTCAAACTGTTCGGCCGGTGCTTCTCCCCGGGCTTCTTTCACCGCTTCGTGAAGCATCTTGCAGTACAGATCATATCCAACCGCCTCCATGTGACCGCTCTGTTCAGATCCCAGCAGATTTCCGGCTCCCCGGATCTCCAGGTCCCGCATGGCAATCTTAAATCCGCTGCCCAGATCCGAATACTCCCGGATGGCAGCCAGTCGTTTTTCCGCCACCTCTTTGAGCATTTTGTTTCTGCGGTACATAAGAAACGCATACGCCGTACGATTGGATCTGCCGACCCGCCCGCGCAGCTGATACAGCTGGGAAAGCCCCATATTATCCGCGTCATGAATGATCATGGTATTGACATTTGAGATATCCAGTCCCGTCTCTATGATTGTCGTTGATACCAGTACATCAATGTCTCCATTGATAAACCGGTACATGATATCCTCCAGCTGGTTTTCTCTCATCTGTCCATGAGCAAATGCCACATTTGCCTCCGGCACCAGCTCCTGAATGCGTGACGTCACTTCATCAATATCCCTTACTTTGTTATACACATAATATACCTGTCCTCCACGGGCAAGTTCCCGCGTGATTGCCTCCCGGACCAGTTCCTCATTATATTCCATGACATACGTCTGAATAGGGACACGGTCCATCGGGGGTTCCTCTAAAACGCTCATATCCCGGATTCCGATCAGGCTCATGTGAAGTGTCCGCGGAATCGGTGTGGCAGTAAGTGTCAGCACATCCACATTGGTCTTTAACTGTTTGATTTTTTCTTTGTGAGCCACACCAAACCGTTGTTCCTCGTCCACGACAAGAAGCCCAAGATCTTTAAACTGCACATCTTTTGACAGAATCCGGTGTGTTCCCACAATAATATCCACCTGTCCTTTTTTCAGATCACTGATGGTCTTCTTCTGCTGCGCTGCCGTGCGGAAACGGCACAACAGATCCACCCGGACAGGGAAATCCTTCATTCTCTGGGAAAACGTATTATAAATCTGCTGGGCAAGAATGGTTGTCGGCGCAAGGTATGCCACCTGTTTATTCTCCTGCACTGCTTTGAAAGCTGCACGGATCGCAATCTCCGTCTTTCCGTAACCGACATCCCCGCAGATCAGCCGGTCCATAATCTTATGACTCTCCATATCCCGCTTGGTTGCATCAATGGCAAGCACCTGATCTTCGGTCTCTTCAAACGGGAACAGTTCTTCAAACTCTCTCTGCCATACCGTATCCGGTCCATACATATAGCCATTCTGTTCTTCCCGCTCGGCATATAATTTCACCAGATCCTGTGCAATCTGACGCACGGCTCCACGCACTTTTCCCTTGGTTTTTGTCCACTCCTGGCTTCCAAGTTTATTGAGTTTTGGTTTTCTTGCGTCTTTCCCCGCATATTTCTGGATCTGGTCAAGCTGTGTTGCAAGAATATACAGATTGGAGCCTCCCGCATATTCGATCTTGATGTAATCTTTCACCTTTCGGTCGACTTCTATCTTTTCAATTCCTTTGTAGATACCAAGCCCATGATTTTCATGTACGACATAATCCCCGACACTCAGATCCGTAAACTGCTGGATTTTTTCGCCCTCATAGGTGCGGTGCCGCTTCTTTTTCTTTTTTTCTTCCCCGAAAATATCCGTATCCGTAATCACTGCAAACTGCAGGATCGGATATTCATACCCCTGATGCACTTTTCCGTAGCAGACCATGATCTGTCCTGCCACCAGATCGTGATCGTAATCTTCCGTATAAAAACAGTTGAGTCCTTCGTTTAAAATATCCTCCGCCAGACGCTTCGCGCGCGTGCGGGAACCGGAAAGTAAAATAATACGGTATCCGTTTTTTTTGTATTTCTTCAGGTCTGCGATCAGAAGTTCAAAGCTGTTATTGTATGCGCTTACGCTCTTTACATGAATGCCGAACTGCCCATTGGATTTTAATCCGCAGGTCTTGATATCCAGTGCGGAAACCGCACAGCAGGAATATTTTTCAAGCCTTCCCATGATTTCCTTATAGCCAAACAGTTCGTTCATCTGCCCCGGCAGAATATACCCCATTTCCAGACGCTGCTTCATGCTCTCCGAAAATTCCAGTTCCGTCTGCCGTCCGCGTTCCGCGCTCCGGCTCAGCTCATCGAAAAACACAAATGTATCTGCCGGATCAAAATAATCCAGAAGGCTCCACCGTTCCCTGCAGAAATAGGACAAAAAAGCATCCATTCCCGCGGTTTCCGACAATTCTTCCCATTCCTGTGCCAGTTCTTTTGCCTGTGACAGTGCCCGATAGGCTTCCTCGGTTTTCATTTCTTTCCGCAATTTATCGGAAAAAGCTTCTGCTTCCTTTAACAGTCTGCGGATACCTTCTGCTTTCTCTTCGGTCGAAAGAACCAGTTCACATGCCGGATATACCACAAGCTTTTCTATATTTTCAATAGATTTCTGACTTTCCACATCAAAGGTGCGAAGGGTATCTACTTCATCATCCCACAGTTCAATCCGGACCGGATTTTCTTCCGTCAGCGGAAAAATATCAAGAATTCCACCTCTTAATGCAAACTGACCGATATTATCCACCTGATACTGCCGTTCATATCCCATCCGCACCAGCTGTTCCACAAGTGCATCCAGATCCAGGGTATCTCCCTGTGCAATATGCAGCACACTGTCCCACACCTGTGCATCCCTTGGCATCGTATTCATCAGGGCATCAAATGTTGTGATCACCGTCACCTGTTCATTTTCATGAATTGCCCGCAATGCACTGATCCGCTCTGCGGTAAGAAGGTTTCCGCGGATATCCGATTGATAAAACAGCACATCCTTTGCCGGATAATACACCACTGATGGATCAAAAAAACGATAGTCGTCATACAATTCTTTCGCTTTCTGCTCATGAAACGTTACGATCAGACGCCGGCTGCGTGTCCTTCCAAGCGTGTAAATCATATGTGGCTTCTGTGCATCAATACAGCCACTGATGGTCACCAGTCCCGGCTGCATGGCCGCTTTTGTCATATCTTCATATCCGCTCAATTCCTGCAACGGTTCTATAAATGCTTTCACTTACTTTGTATTCTCCTGCTTTTTTGCATTAAAATCATTCATTGCCTTGTCTGCTTCCCCCTGAATCATCAGGACTGCTGCATCTTCTTTACGTACAGTCTGAATCTCAGCTTTAACATAAATTTTGTCATTAGGTTGTAAAATTTGCTGTAATTCATCGGCATTATGCATATAAGAAGTTAAAAGCACATTAAACTTATCTGAAGGAGTTGAAACTAAAATTGTTCCAGCATGTTCGTTTCCTGATGTTAATACTGTTGTTCCAGAAATAATAACTTTGTTAATATAATCATTTTTTCCTTTAACATCTTCCCCAAAATTAAGTTCTAAATCAGATTTTGCCAATTCAATATTTAAACCTTTAATAAACTGTACAAAATAGTTGTGATCATTTTCATCTCTTTCAGTTCTAACTTTAATTGTACCATCAATATGTACAAAATCACCAACTTTTAGCCCTTTAACCTGTTCTTTTCCTTCTCTTGTTGAAAAGACAATCTGTGGATAATTCTTTCTATATCCATTAACAAATAGTGTAACAATTGTTCTACGTCTGCCTTCGAAAATTCTAAAAATCTTACCCTGTAATTCTACTTTATTCATATGTTTTCTCCTTTCAACGCTTCTTAGCGTCCCTTTAATATTTTAGGTTTTTATGAACCTATTAATAATATGGGTTTTCATATTTGTTGAAACTTTTTTGTAAAAAAATGTTTGCATTATACTATAAATAATGTTAATATAACACAGTACGTAGAACAACTACTAAAGGAGGGAAAGAACATGTCAAGAAAATGCCAAATCAGTGGTAGAGGTCCATTATCAGGAAACACTCGTTCTCATGCGTTAAACTCAAGTAGAAGAAAATGGAATGTTAACTTACAAAAAGCTACTATTTTAGTAGATGGTAAACCTACAAAAGTTAGAATTTCTGCTAAAGAGTTAAGAACATTAAGAAAATATTGACCGATATGTATATAAGTACAT
>OGFM01000355.1_pt1 | contig 40422 bp, 25 predicted proteins | sample 1570871 | NCBI WGS metagenome assembly OGFM01 (sample SAMEA2581957, study PRJEB24529) | metagenome | biome: Human gut stool | place: China | collected 2011
GCAGTGGCTGCTCTTCGACGTGCTCGCAAGGCGCATCGCAAAGCTCGACAGACTGCCCGACTGGCCGCGCAACCCCGCCCACGCAAACGCGGTCTCCTTCGACGAAAAATTCGGCAAGCCCGACGAGTCCGCCCCGAATCTTAGCGTCCGCAAATTCGAAACGCTCAACGACAACATCGACCTAAACGGGCACGTCAACAACACCGTGTTCGCCGTCTGGGCTTCGGAAACCGTGCCCGACAGTTTCGCCGAACTCCGCAAGCCCGCAAAAATTTTCGCAAGCTTCATGGAGGAGGTTCAGCCGAAATCGGCGGTGTCCGTCGTCGGTGAGGTGCGCGGCGAATCAACCTACGCGTCAATCCGCTCCGAAACGGGGCGGGAGCACGCCCGCGTGAGGATTGACTGGCAAATGGCTTGATTTCCGCGCCCAATTTTGATTCATTTGCGCCATGACTTTGTATCAATCCACATATCTGTTCGCGCTGATTCTCGCCGCGCTCGGACTGTCGTTCGCGCTGTTTCCGCAACGCTTCGAAAAATGCGCGTTCGCGTTCCTGCGCAGCACAAAAGCCGCGGTAATCACATTCGGCGGAAGCGGACTCTGGTTTCTCTACACGCTCTCGCAGCTGGGCGAGTCCGACTTCGGCAACATCAAGGGACTGCTGATGGCGGTCTTCGGCGGCGCGGGAATCCTCGCGTTCTTCTACCTTTCGGACTTCCTTTCGGTGCGCGGGCTGTGCGTGTTCTCGCTGCTGCTCTCGCGCGAATTTCTCGACTCCGCGTTCATGCAGGAGCCGGCGTCGAGGCTCGTTCTCGTAAGCCTAACATACGCGCTCGTCGTCGCCGCCCTCTACCTCGGCGCGGTGCCGTACAGACTCCGCGACTTCCTGACATTCCTCTACGAAAAGCCCAAACGCGCCCGCGCGTTTGGCGCGGCATCGCTTTTTTGCGCCGCCGCCCTCGTAATAGCGTCAACCACATATTAATTCCATGTCCGGCAAAAACATAATTTTAATCATCAGCGGCCCCGCGGGAAGCGGCAAAAACACCGTCGCCGAAAGGCTGATTTCCGAGTTCGGGAACGTCAAGCGCGTAATCACAAGCACCTCGCGCCCGCCGCGCGGCGCGGAAATCGACGGCGTAGACTACCACTTTCTTTCGCCCGAAGCCTTCGAAAAGGCAATCGCAAACGGCGAATTCTACGAATACGCAAAAGTGCACGACCGCTACTACGGAACGTCGAAAAAGGCGGTTCACGACAGTCTTGCGGCGGGCAACGACCTTGTCCTCATCATCGACGTTCAGGGCGCGGACACATGGCGGAAAATCGCCTCGCAAAACCCCGAAATCGCCGAAAGGCTCACAAGCGTTTTCGTCGCGCCCGACTCCGTCGCAGAGCTTCGCAAGCGGCTCGTCGGCCGCGCCACGGAATCCGAAGCCGACATCGACCGCCGCATGAAAACCGCTGTCGACGAATTCAAGCAGGCGGACAAATTCGACAGGCGCATTGAATCGAAGACGAAAGACGAAGACTACGCCGCCCTCAAAAAAATCTATTTGGAGCTGAAAAACCGATAGCGCGTACGGGAATGCGCCCCAGAAAAAAAGATAAAAATTTATATTGTATATTTTTTCTGCGGGTTTTAGCATTTATTCATGAACGTCAATCGGGTAAAAATTGTTTTCGAAATAGACAACAAAACATTGAACGCGCTGCGTATGTTTGCCGACATGCTCGATTTTTCCCTCGAAGAATACATCGAAGACTATTTGGAGTGGGAATTCAAAGAGCAACCCGATTTGAATCTTGAATGCGACTGCGGCGCGGGCGCAAAGCGCAAAAGCGGCGGCTTCAAAATATCCGTCCGAAAGCAGTCCCCAACGCGCGTCGGCGCGTTTTCCGTGCGGCTGTAAAAAAAAGGCGTCCGCAAAACGGACGCCGCCCTACAAAAAGCCGAAATTACAGGCAGAACGCGCCCCTGTGCGAGCAGACTTCCGCCGCGAGTTGCGAGCCTTTTTCCGCCGCTTCCTCCGCGCCGCCGCCGCCGAGCAGCGACATCGTAAAGCCGGCAAGAAACGCGTCGCCCGCGCCGACGGTATCGACAATTTTCACCTGCTTCGCCTTGCCCATGAACATGCCGCCCTTTTCGAAAACGGTGTAGCCCTCGCTTCCGCGCGTGAGGATTAGGTATTTCAGGTTGAACGCGCCGAAAACGAATTTTGCCCGCATGAGGGAGTCGCCCTCGTAGCGGAAAATCTTGCAGATCTCGTCAAGCTCGTACTCGTTCATTTTTGCGACGTCCGCGCGGGACAGCGAAAAGTCGAGAATTTCGCGGTTGTAGAAATCGAGGCGCAGATTGACGTCGAGCACTTTGAGGCACGAGGCGGAACACGCGTCGAGAAGTTTTGCGAGCGTGTTGCGCGAAACCTGCGAACGCTGGGCGAGAGTGCCGAACGAGAACGCGTCGGCGGACGCCGCGGCTTCGGCGGCGCGGGGTTCGTATTCGATGAAGTCCCACGCGCAGTCTTTCAAAAATTCGTAGGTCGCGCTTCCCGAAGAATCGAGCAAAACCTTTGCCTCTCCCGTGGGACGCGCGTTTGCCGACACGAGTTCGGTAGAAAGCCCCCGCGCCGACATTGTTTCGAGCGCGCCCATTCCGTTGGCGTCGCGCCCGACCGCGCCCACGATTTTTGCGTCCGCGCCGAGGCTCGAACAATAATAGGCCGAGTTGAGCGGCGCGCCGCCGAGGACTTTTCCGTCGGGAAAAACGTCCCACAAAATCTCTCCGAACGATATTATTTTCTTCATCTATTTTCCTTGCTTGCGTGATGCCAAATATTTTTCGGCGCGTCCGAGCGCGGTAATCGGGAAATAGTGTCTGTACCAGTTGTAGTTGAGCATGAAGCCGCGGGCAAGCTCCTTGCCCTGCGGGAGCGGCGCGCCCTTGCGCAAATCCACCTTTGCGCCGAGTCCGTAGCCGGGGAAGCCCGTGCCCGTGTAATAGGGTTCGTCCCAAGTGCCGTCGGCGCGTTGGGAATCGCACAGGAATTTGCAGCCGCGGGCGATGCATTCGTCGTAGTTTTTGTCGTCCGCCGACATAATCGCCATGAGCGCCCATGCGGTCTGCGACGCCGTCGAGGGAATGCCCGTGCCCGAATATTTCGGCTCCATGTACGAGGCTATGCTTTCGCCCCAGCCGCCGTCGGCGTTCTGCTTTGAGGCAAGCCATTCGAGGGCGCGGCGGATTTGCGGCGTCTCCTTAGTGTCGCCGACAGCCGTCAGCGCGGGCAGAACTCCGCAAGTGCCGTAGATGTAGTTGACTCCCCAGCGTCCGAACCACGAACCGTCGTCCTCCTGCTCGTCGTACATGAATTTTATTGCGCGGGCGATTGCGGGGTGGTTGCGCGAGAACCCGCACATTGCGAGGGCTTCGACGACGTGCCCCGTGAGGTCCGCGCTGGGAGGGTCGAGCATTTCGCCGAAGTCGGCGAAGGGAATTTTTGTAACAAGCTCGCGCGTGTTGTCGCGGTCGAAAGCCGCCCAGCCGCCGTTCGGGTTCTGCATTGCAAGAATCCAGTTGACGGTTCTGCGGATTGCCGAGTCTACGCGGCGCGCGCGCGTGCTTTCGCGCGGAAGAAGTTTTTGAATGCGTTTGAGCGCGCAGATTGCGATTGCCGCGTCGTCGATGTCGGGGTAGTAGTTGTTGGCGCGTTCGAACGCCCAGCCGCCGGGCTCGACGTGCTTGCCCACCATCACGGACCAGTCGCCGTGGTAGCGGTTTTCCTTAGCCAGAACGTAGTCGAGAGCTTTGAGAAGCTCGGGGGAAGTTCCGGGGGTTTCGCCAGCATCCATGAGCGAAATCATCGTAAGGAAAGTGTCCCAAACGGGGCTTTCGGAAGCTTGCAGCATTATGCCCTCGCCGCGGGGCACCTGCCAGTGCAGGTTGAACGCGTCGATTGCCCGCGACATATTGATTTGGTCGAGCGAGAAGCCCTCGACATACATCGTGAGAATGCCGTAAATCCACGGGGGCTGAATGCCGCCCCACGCGCCGTCTTCGTCTTGGTGCTCGAGCATCCATTGGAGCACGAGCTTGATTGCCGACTCTCTGAACGGCTTAATCGGGAAGCGGTTGTACGCGTGGAGGGCGTGGTCGAGCTTCATGAAGAGGTTGTCCCAGCTTATCGCCTTGTGGCTCTTGCGTTGCAGGCGGTAGTCAACCTTGTCGCGGCCTTCGGGGAAAAGCTCGTCGAGGCGGAGGTTTTCGGGCAGCTCTTTAATCGGGCGGCGCGAGCAGAGAATTGTAATTGGCATCATTGTGGCGCGCGCCCACGAAGCGAAGTCGTAAATATTGAACGGGCACCATTTGGGCAGGAAAACGATTTCGGGCGGAATCACGGGCGTGTGCGCCCACGGCCATTCGCCGAACAGCGCAAGCCAATATTTTGTGAACACGCGGATGCGCTCTGTCCACTTGTTTTCGATGAGCCATTTGCGGGCTTTTGCAAGCGCGGGCTCGTCGGGATCGAAGCCGCTGACGCGGAGTGCGAAGTAGCATTCGAGGGTCGTGTTGATGTCGCCCTGCTCCGAGCCGTAGTAGACGTCCCAGCTGCCGTCCTCGCGCTGCCTGTCGAGAATGTATTGGAGGACTTTCGTCTTTTTGTGGTCGTCGAAGTCGATGAATTTCATCGCAAGAATCCACTGCGCCTCCATGCAGCAGTTTGTTTCGAGCGGGCCGCACCACATGCCGTCGTCCGCCTGTCTGATTTTCACCCAGTCTATCGCCGCGCGCAAAGTTTCGCGGATTGTTTTGGGTTTCGATACTTCCTGTTTGCTTTCCTGCATGATAAAAAAATCTGTTCGCTTTTTATTACATAGATTTTCCGCGAATTGTCAACAGATGTTTCCGCGCGCAAAATCCCGATTTGCCCCGCATTTTCCATTCGGAAAAATCGGCGGCGAACAAAAGCGGGAACGCCCCAAAAGCCGAAGCCGCGCAAAAAAAATCCGCCCGATTTTGTCGGGCGGATTGTCTTCAAAAAAGTCTGCGCTACTTGGCGAACACCGCCGCCATTTCGCTTGTGTTCGAAATCGACTCTCCGCTTGCGCTTGTAGATTTTTTGTTGATTATGCCCGACGCGTATGTTTCGGAAACGAAGCAGAAGTTGAATTCGACGTCGATTTTCGAGCCGTCCGAGAACTTTCCGTTCACCTTGAATATCGCGCAAGACTGCGGCCTTCGGAGGTAGGAGTATGTGCAGCTTGCGGTCTTGCCGTCAACGGTGAGGTCGCAATTTTTGCCGCCCCTCATTACCACTTTGTAAGTAAGTCCGTCGGTCGAAACCGCAGTGAAGTCTTTGGTCATTTTGGCGGGGGCGACACCGCCGCCGATTTGTTCGACAGTCCCTATGTAGATGGTTTTGTCGTCCGTAAACGAAGCGGTTGTCGCGCCGTCGTCGGAGAATCCCAACGCGCCGATAATTTCCTTCGTTTCGGTTTTGCCGTCGATAACCGTCGTATAAGAGAAGTTCAGGTAGCCCGTAATCGAGCTTGACCTGTTGTACCAGTACGACGCCGACTTCACGTAGGTTTTTGTCGGGTCCATGTTGCTTGCGAAGATTTTCAGACCGTCGCTGCCCTGGAAGAGCATGTGGAGCGTCGGGTACTCCTCTTCGTCGTCGGCGCGGAAGACAATGCCAGTGCCCGCAATCGAAACGGGCGCGAGAGCCTCGCCGATTACGACGTTGATTACGGGCGTGTTCACCGCCGAAACCACGCTGCCGTTTTTGTTCGAGACCGTGCAGAAATACGATTTCCGCGCAATCTTGACGCCGTCCACAACCCACGTTTTTTCCGAAACGTTCGGCTTGTAGGATTTCGATTTCGCGTTTCTGATTTCCGCAAACGCGCCGCCGTCTACGCTTTCGTACCACTGGTATGTCGGCGAGTAGCCCGTAGCCTCGACGTTAATCGAGAACGGGAATTTGTACGACGCGCGGAATGTAGCCCCGGCCGCCGAGCCCGCCTTTACGTCCATCGAATAGCCGCCTTCCTCCTTGATTTGAATCTTGGAGATTCCGACAGCCTCCTGAACGTTTACCGTTGCGGTTTTTGTCGAAATTGTGCCGATTGCCGTGCCGTCGGCAAGGCGGCTCTGGACGCTGCACGAGACCGTTCCGCCGATGAGCGCTTCGGTAAATTCGTAGGAGAGCGTAGGCTCTGTGGTTTCCGTGGTGAATACCACGTTGCCTTCGGCGTCGCGGATTTCCCAGATGTATTTGAGGTTGCTTCCCGTTGCGGACACCGAGAATTCCGACGTCGTGCCGCTAACGGAGACCACCGCCTGCGGGCCTTTTTTCATCACGGCGGACTCTATGACAGTGAGCGTGGCGGCGGCGGATTCGGCGAACTCGCCATCTGCGTTGCCCGCGTTGGCTACAAGGCACTTGTACTTTGCGCCGCTGAGCGAAACGTTCGGACGCGAGACCACAAGTTCCTTCTTGCTGCCGTTTACCTTTACAAAGCCCTTGCCGTCGTTCCTGTCAACATACCACCTGTAAGAGAGCTTGATGCCGTCGTTGTCGTAGGTCGTGTTTGCGACGAACTTTACGGAGTCGGTATTGGCGCAGGTAATGTCGGCGATTTTGGAAACGTCGGCGTTCGTCATCGGTTTAAGGAGCTTTACCTTGATTCCGTCGAGCTTGACCGTGCCCGCGGGGTTGGTTGCCTCGCACTTGTACACGCGCGAGAAGTCCGAACCCACAAGGCGTTCGGTGGTGTATGCCGCCGACTTCGCGCCGTTGATTTCGTTCCAGTTTTTGCCGTTGTCTTCGGAGAAGAACCACTTGTACTTAATAGAACCGTAGCCCGTAGCCTTGACCGCGAACTTGCCCCTGCAAAGCGAATCCGCCCGCGACGCGTCCGCGCCGTCGAACGCGCAGAGAACGCTCTTGGAGGTCAGCCCGATTGCCGTGAGCGCGCATGGGGTTATTCTTATCGTTTTGGAAATCGATACCGGCGCGTTTTCGCCGTTGCCGCTCCAAACAAGGCAGCGGAAGTTTGTGGGCGCGGACAGAGAAGAACCCGCAACGTTGAGCTTCAAAACGGACTCTTCGGCGGCGATTTTAGCCTCCGCCGTTTCGTCCACCCACGCCTTGTTCTCGTAGCGTTGCCACTTGTAGACAATGGACGTGTCAGCCCGCGCCTTGACGGAAACCTCCACGGAGGAGTTTTCAAAGACATACGCGGGTTTGGAGACTTCCGAAAGCACGGTCTTTTCGTTGACCGAAAGCGTGGCTGTTTCCGAAACGAGCCAGTCGGACAGTCCGCCGTTTAGAATGTAGCACCTATATTTGCGGCCGTCCATGGTCTTTGTCGGCTTGGATACGGAAAGGCTTGCCTTTGACGCGCCCGAAACCTCTTTCCAGACGGAGGATTTCGGCTCGCAGTATTCCCACTTGTAGTATATGCGCGAAGCCCCCGACGCCTTGACCGCGAACTTGGCGTTTTTGCCGATAATCACGGTTGTGGATTCGGGCTGTTCGTCGTACTGCGCGGTCTGTTTTACGACCATCGTGGCGGCTTTCGAATACGTTATGTTGGATTCTCCGCCGTTCGAAATTGCGCACCTGTACTTCATGCCGTTTCTTTCGAACTCGGCTTTGGAAACGATAAGCTCATTCGACGTTTCGGTGTCGATGTTAATCCAAGATTTCGAGACGGCATCGTAGTACTGCCAGACGTATTGGAGGTCGTAGCCAGTAGCCTGAACTTCGAATTTTGCGTTGCCGCCGCTGAACACCGTGCATTTTACGGGCTGAACGGTGAATCTGGGAATTTCCCTAACGGTGAGCTTTGTCGCCGCCGTTTCAAGTTTGAATTCCGCGCTAGAAACCACGCACTTGTATTCGCCGCCGTCGAGGTTCATAGCCCCCTTGACTTTGAGCGTGCGGCTCGAACCCGAAATTTTGGAGAATTCCGCCGCACCCTTCGCCTTGTAATACCAAGCATAGGAAAGCTTCGAGCCGGTGTTGGAAACGGCGTCGACCGAAAGCGCAACGGTGCTCTTTTCGTAGGTTTCCGCCGTTTCGGGGAGGTTCGCGTTTATTTCGATTGCGGGCTTTTGCGCGATTGTAGCAACCGACGATTTTTTGGTGTTTTTGCCGTCGGTTGCCACGCAGTAGTACTGGTCGCCTACCATGTCGGAGGTAAACGTAAATTCGTAGGTGTCGGTGTCGCCGTCAACGACTTCGAACGCCGACGATCCGTTTTTCTTCCAGTACCATTTGTAGGAAATTTCGGGCTTGTCGAGCGGCGAGTCAATCGAAACCTCGAATTTGCCCTTGCGGTTTTCGACAACCGCAAGCTCTGCGGGGAGGTCTTCGCGGAAAGTGATGTTCGTTTCGAGTGCGACGGTCGTAGTTGTGGATTTCACCGTGAACGTGCCGTCGGTCGCCTCGCAGTAGTACTGGTCGCCGACCATCGTTTCTTCGAACGTAAACGAGTACGATTTCGAGTTTTTGCCGAGCGGCGCAAATTCGGATTCGCCTTTCTTTTTGCAGTACCATTCGTAGGTTGTTTTGGCGTTTGCCACGGGCGACTTGGCCTCGAAAGTCATGGTCGTTTTTCTGCCCTTGTACGCGCCGGTCGTCGAGGGGAGATCGGTCGAAACGGTGTAGTCGGAGTTCAGCCACCAGCCGCTTACGCTCTTGCCGTCGGCGTCGGTCGTCGTGCCTTTTACGAGCTTGAAGTTGGAAATTTTCGCCCCGGCAGCCGTCGTGCCGACAACATCTACATATCCGAATTTGGAAGCCGAGCTTCCCGTGCCCGACACCTTGATTTTGTCGTCGGCAAAGCGCGACGTGAGGTTCGCCGTAAAGAAAATTGCGTTGTTTCTGAAATTTTCGACCGTGATTGACTGCTTTGATGTGGAATCTATGAGCCTCGTTTTGTCGTTGCTTGGCGCAATGTCCGCAAGAATCAGCCTTGCCGACGAATCCGTAATTGCGAAGCGCAGGTCGGAATTTTTGTTTTTTTCGAAAACCACGTTTCTAATTCTCTGCGGCGCGCCGAGCTCTATTGTAAACACGCCGCAGTCGTTGTTAATCATCATGGAAACGTCGGCATTGTACGAAACAACGCCCTTTGAGTTTACCGAATTGCCCAATGCCCACGGGGCGTTGAGGACAAGCTTGGGGTTCGCGCCCTTTACGCCGCGCTCCTGAATGCCGCCGTCCAAAATAAGCGAGCCTTTTTCGGCTTGGTCGGACACCGTGAGAGTGCCGCTTTTGATTCGCAGAGAGGTCTTTGTGTTGGTTTTCAGCGAACCGTTTACGGTGAAGTCCGCATTCGAGAACGTCACGACCGCGCTTCTCATTTTGATGTCCAACGCGCCGTCGATAGTGCCCTTCGCGAACGACGGAACTTCCGCCGAATTGCGATTCACAACGGAAGTGAGCGTAAGAGTCTGCCCCTCGTTTACAACCAGCGTTCCCGGGGCTTTTAGAAGGTCGCCGCTGACGTTCTTTTTAAGCTCCCACGAAACGTCCACCGTGAACGTTTTTCCGTCGGGGATTGCCCAATATTCGGAATAGGAAGTTATGGGATTTAGAATGGAGGGGGAGGTGATGCCCGAAAGCGTACCCTCCAAATTTCTGACGGCGAAAGCCGACGAAGCCGCAAGAACCGCGGCGAAAATGGGAATCAATTTTTTCATGGGATACAAGGGATATATAAATATTCTTTTTTATAATCAGTTAAAAGCACTGCGCGGAAATGTCAAAGGATTTTTTGAGTATCGGAACGCGCAAAAGCCGCAAAAAAAAGCGCGTCATGCCGACGCGCCGGAATGCGGAAATTTGCGTCTTTTCAGAATCGCCTCCGAGCTTGGATTGCGAACCGCCCCCCGCTCGGCTTTGCGGAAGCCCGCGAAGCTAAATTCCGTTTGCCGAAACCGCTCCGACCGCGTGAGAGAGCCTTGCGACGGCAATCGCAAGCGACGACCGCGCGTTGACGTTCGACTGTCTTGCCGACGCCAGACGGGTCTGCGCGTTCAGCAGGTCGGTGATTGAATTTACACCGTTTGCAAAGCCGATTTTCGTAGCCTCGTACGCCTCCGACGCCGCCTCCACGCTCGCCTCCGAGCTTGCAATCTGTTTGAGCGAGCTTTGGTAGACGTGGTAGTACGCCCAGATGTCGGAGATAATCGAAATTTCCTCCGCTTTAAGCTGTTGCGCCTGAGCGCGTTCGGCGGCCTTTGCGCCGATAAGCTCGTATTTGCGGGCAAAGCCCTCGAAAATGCTCCAGCTTGCGGCAAGCCCGAACTGGTACTGGTAGGCGTCCTCGCGCGGGGTCTCGGTGTACCACACGTACGACGCGCTGCCCTGCGCGTTCAGTTGGGGAAGGAAGTCGCGCTTGGCGGTTTTGACGTCGCTTTGCGTTTTGCGCAACTTGGCGTAGCCCGCCAGCAGCGACTGCCTCGACCTCATCGCCTGCGCGACAAGCTCGTCTATCCTCTTTTCCGACGCCGTGGGAATGTTGACGTTCTCCGAAATGTTGCGGAGGTCGGCGGCGTTGACGCCCATTGCGTTTGCGAGGTTTGCGCGGGCGGTCTCCACGTCTGACTTTTTGCTTTCGAGCGTGAACTCCGCGGTTCTAAGCGACGCCAGCGCGTTCAGCATGTCCTGCTTGTTGCCGACGCCGTCGCGCAGTTTGCGGTCTGCCGATTCGTACGAAGTTTTGGAGTCCTCCACGTCGAGCTGCGCCGCCTTGACGCTTCCCAAAGCCGCATAGTACCGGAAGAACGCCACGTTTACGTTAAGGAACACGTCCTGCAAAGCCTGATTGTATTCGAAGTTCGCCGCGCGTAGAGCCTCGCGGGCGGATTCGACCTGCGCCTCGCGCTTGCCGAAGTCGAACAGCAGCCAGCTTATCTGCGCCGACGGCCCGTAGGCGGTTTCGTAGTACGCGCCGACGGGCACGAGGCTTGCCGCGCTCGTCTTTGTTTTGTCGCGGTAGACCTGCGCCCCGACCGAAACCTGCGGGTAGTACGACGCCTCCGCCTTGCCCTGCGCCGCCGCGTACTGCTTTGCCTGAAACCAATACATGCGGGTTGTGGGGTTGTTTTCGAGGGCGATGTCGATGAGTTCGGGAAGCGTAAGTTCGCCGCCGGCAAGCAGTTTTTCGGAGGGCGTAAGGTTGCGCGGCGCGGCTTTTTGCGCGCCGTCCGACGCCGCCTCCCCGCCCTTTTGCGCCTTTTCGGTAGCGTCTTCCGACTTCTCTATTTTGTCGGTTTTTATCTGCGACGGCTTGTAGTATTCGGAAGGCATTGCGTCTTTCGGAGCTTTCCAATAGACGGACGGCGTTTCGGCGACCTCCCTGTCAACATTCACGCAACCGCACGCGAAAGCCGCGGCAGAGACTGCGGAAAATGCCAGAATTTTGTTTTTCATAAAATCAGTCCTCGTTTGAATATGAGATGTGTCCGCGAGCGAAGAACGGAATTTTATCGAGAACGCCGCGCTGGAACTTGTCGAACCACAGGTAGATAACGGGGGTTACATAGAGGGTAATCAGCTGCGAGAATATCAGCCCGCCGACCACTACAACTCCGAGCGGAATGCGGCTTTCGGAGTCCGCCTTGCCCCAGCCGAGCGCAATCGGGAGCATGCCCATGAGCGCCGCGAACGACGTCATGATAATCGGGCGGAAGCGTTCCATGCATGCCTCGTGGACTGCGTCGCGCGGGCTCATGCCGCCCGCCTCGCGCATGATTGCAAAGTCGATCATCATGATGCCGTTTTTCTTTACAATGCCCATGAGCATGAAAATGCCGATTGCCGAGTAAATCGAAAGCTCCATATCGAACAGCCAGAGGCTCGCCAAGCCGCCCACGACCGCAATCGGGAGCGCGGAAAGCACCGTCCACGGGTGGACGTAGCTCTCGTAGAGAATGCCCAAGATGACGTACATCACGAACACCGCCACCCCGATGAGAACCATGAGGCTGCGCATTGTCTGCTGGAATGTAACCGCCTCGCCGATGAACATGCCGTTCACGCCGTCGGGCAGAATTTTCGGGGCTTCGGCGTTCACCCAGTTCACGACGTCGCCGATTGCGACGCCGTCGGCTAGGTCGAAGAAGAATGTTACCGACGGGAAGTTGTTGAGGTGGTTGATTGCAATCGGCGCAAGGATAAGCTCGCTCGTAGAAACCGCGCCGAAGGGAATGAGGTTCGAGAGCGTGTAGGCGGGGTTCGGCTCTTCGCCGCCGCCGGTGAGCGTCTTTACGGGATAGCCGCCCGTAAGGTACTGGTCTATAGAGAAGTTCAGGTCGTCGAGGCTGTCCTGAAAACCGTCGTCGGCGAGGGTGTCCTGCATGATTGACCAATACTGCTGGAACGGCGATTTAATCAGGTAGAAGAACGACTTTGCGAAAGACTGCCTGAACACTTCCGAGTACGAATTTACCGACAGCCCCACCATCGCCGCCTTGTCGCGGTAGGGTTTGAGGGTGATTTGCGGGTTGTCCAAGTACAAGTCCTTCTGAATGTTCGAGAAGAACGCGCCGCGCTTCGACGACAGGAATTTCTCGAAATTCTCCGCGGCGGCGTAGAGCTTCGCCTGATTCATCGAGGTTATTGCGTACGCGTATTTGCCCTGCTGGGTGCTTGTTGCACCCGTCGAAATGTTGAGCGTGGGTTCGGGAGCGAACGCCGAAACAACCCCAGGGAGCATTGCGATGCGCCCGTTGATTTCGTCGGCTATCTCCGCAATCGGCTTGCGTTTGTCTTTGTCCTCCAAAACTATGTAGCCGAAGCCCATGTTCTGGTTGATGAACGCCGAGACGCCCGAAACCATGACGAAATTCTTGACCGCGGGATTCGACGAAACTATGCCGGAAATCCTATCCTGCATTTTGCCGATTTCCTTCGGCGAAGTCTTTGTGTTCATGATGAACACGCCCTGCATGAAGCCGCTGTCGCCCGTGGGGAAGAAAATCTGCGGAAGCGCGGAGGCAAAGTAGAACACGCCGTAGAGACACGCGCCCATAATGGCGAGCGTCAGCACGTTCTGGCGCAACATCCACGAGAGCGACGGCGAATAGAAGCGCAGGAACGCCGCCTCCAACTTGTGCGCCACGCGCTCGACGGGAGTTTTGTCGGAGTAGTCTTTTGTGCGTTTTTGGAGCACGCGCGAGCACAGCATCGGCGTAAGCGTAAGGCTCACCACGCCCGACATGAGCGTCGCCACGATAATCGTTACCGAAAATTCCTTGAAGACGCGCCCCATGATTCCGCTCATGAACGCAAGCGGAATGAATACCGCCGCCAGCGAAAGCGTCATACTGAGAATTGTGAACGAAATTTCCGAAGCCGATTTGAATGTCGCAACCCTCGGCGTTTCGCCGAAGTCTTCCATTCTGCGGACGGTGTTTTCGAGAAACACGATAGCGTCGTCCACAAGGAAGCCGATTGCCATCGTAATTCCCATAAGCGAAAGGTTGTTTATAGAGAACCCGAAAGCGTACATGAAAATGAACGTAAGCAGAATCGAGAACGGCAGGGCGACGGTCGGAATGAGCGTGTCGCGGAAGCGTCCGAGGAACATGAAGATGACGAACACTACGAGCACGAAGGCAATCATCAGCGTTTCCTTTACGTCGTTGATGTTGTCGATAATGAGCTTGGAGCCGTCGTAGAATTCGTAGAGCTTGATTGATTCGGGAAGTTCGGTCTTGAACTTTTCCATCATCTTTTTGATGCCCGCAACGGTGGTCACGGCGTTGCCGTCGGCGCGCTTTCTGATGCCCATTGCGATTGAGTCCGTAGCGGAGGTCGCGGGGGCGGCGCGGTTGAAGAACGAAATGTTGAGCGTGTCGAACTGGATTGAATCAAGAGCCTTGGCGATGTCGCGCAGGTAAATCGGCGAGCCGTCCTTGAAGCCTACCACAAGCGATTCGTAGTCCGCGGCGGTCGAAAGCTGGGTATCGGGGAAGAGGACGTACTGGGTCGTCGGGCCGTTGATGTTGCCCGCGCCAATCATGTTCGTCGAGCGCGAAAGCGCGGCGGAGAGGTCCGACATCGTGTAGCCAAGATTGTAGAGCTTCTTTGCGTCTACCTCAATTCTCACGGCGCGGGGGGCGGCGTAAATATCGACTTTCGACACGCCCTCGACCATGTTGAGCTGCTGCGCGACCTGCGAATACGCGTAGTCGTACATTTCGCCCGCTGTCATGCCGTCGCTTGTGACGGAGATGATGTAAATGGGCATGTCGTTGGGATTGTCCTTCGTGAACGAAGGCGGCGACGGCAGGTCGGCGGGGAGGTTGCCCATTGCGCGCTGGATTGCGCTCTGCACGTCGGTCGCCGCGGCGTCGATGTTTTTGCTGAGCGCAAATTGCAGCACTATGCTCGTAGAGCCCATGCTGTTGCGGCTGGTAATCATCTCGATGCCCGGAATCTGCATGAACTGCTGTTCGAGCGGAGAGGCGATGTTCGCGCCCATAATGGTCGGATCCGCGCCGGGGTAGCTGACGCTTACCTGAATTACGGGGTAGTCCACGCCGGGGAGCGCGTTTACGGGCATCTGCTTGTAGCAGAATATGCCGAAGAACGCGGCGGCAACGGAAAGCAAAACCGTCATGACCGGACGGTTTATGAAGAGGTCGGAAATCGATTTGCCGCCCGATTTCGTCGCGTGGGGGGTTGTGTCGTCGGACATGTCGAAAATCTCCCGATTATTTGCCCTGTTGTTTTGCGGCGGCCTTCATCATTTCGGCTCTGAGAGCGTCGGCAATCTGCGCCGATTCCGCCATGAATTTGCCGACGGCTTCGGGCGTCGTGAGCGGCTTGCCGTCCGCGCCGATTACGACGCCGTCGGGAGTTGCGTTATAAACAAAAGGCCCCGCCTGAAGCCTGAGCTGGCTGACTTCCCGCACAACCAAATCGCCCGCCTTCACGCCCTTTACGAGCCTCAAAGTCTTGTTGTCGTAAAGCTGTCCCTTTTCGACCTGAACGAGCTTGACGATGTAGACGCCGCCCTTGTAGGGAGTCGCAACATAGACGTACGCGCCGAGCTTGTTTGTCTGCACGCATATGTCTGGGACAAGCACGCCGTCGGATTTCTCCAAGTCGAACAGCACCCTGACCGACTGGTTCGGCCAGAAAAGCCCGTCGGCGTTGGGGAGCGTACCGCGCAGAATTGCCGTGCCCGTTTCGTAGCGCATTTTGTTGAGGACAACGTTGACCTCCGCCTTGCGCGAGAGGTTCGCCTTGTCGTCCTCTATAAAGGAAACCGTAATGCCGAGCTTGCCGCCAGACGCCGCCATGAGCTTGCGCACTTCGTGGAGGCGTTGCGAGGGAATGACGAAGTCCACAAAAAGCTCGTCCACCTTTTCGATTGTCGTGATAATCGAAGAGCCGGCCGCAACGACGTTGCCCGCGTCGATGTTGAAAAGCCCCGCCTTGCCGTCCGTGGGAGCGGCGACGTCGCACCAGCCGAGGTTGATTTTCGCGGTTTCGAGAGCCGCCTCGCATGCCTCTACCTGCCCCTTGTCTACTTCGACTTTCGCGACGAGGGTGTCGAAAGTCTGCTTGTCTACATAGTTGTCCTTTGCGAGGGTGCGGTTGCGCTCCACCTGTAATTGGTCTATTTTAAGCTGGGCTTTCGCCTGCGCAAGGTTGCCCTCCGCCTGTTTGACGGCGGCGGCAAACGGACGCTTGTCTATCACCGCGAGAATGTCGCCCTTTTTCACAAGGTCGCCCTGCTTGAACCTGATTTCGGAAATCTGACCCGAAACCTGCGCCACCACGTTTACGCTGCTGCGCGAAGCTGTCGTGCCGAGAGTCGAGATGTACGCCGGCACTTGGCGTCCCTCCGCCTTGACGAGAACCGCGGGAGTCGGGGGAATCGACTGCTTTTTTACTTCCTTTTTTTCGCACGCGCAAAGGGCGAGCGCCGACAGGGTAATTATCAATGCTTTCTTCATAAATGCTCTTTCCGCCGCGTGTTCACGGAACAATGCGGCATTAAAAAGGGTACAAGAATCCGCCAAAATTCGGAAGAGTCAACATAATATTCAAATATGCCAATCGGAAAAAACGCGCCGCACAAAATTCAAATGCGCTGTAAATAAATCTTGACCCATTCGAGCGCAAGCAGGGCGGCGGCTATGTAGAACGTATTTACGCGCCCGATTTTTCGGGGGAGCGATGCAAAAAATTTCAGGCTACCTACAAAAAATTCGCGGGCGGAAAGTTCGTTTTTCCACGACGAATCCTCCGCAAACGGAACTTTCAGAAAAACATGCCGCGCCGCAAGGAAGAACAGCGCAAATTTCGCAAGCCGCTCCGCGGGCACTACGGCGTCGAGGTGGAGCGAAAATTCGGAATACCCGAACGCGACCGAAAGCCAGCCCGTCGCGACCGAAAAGAACGAGAACAGCCCCGCCGACCACACGCACACCCGAAACCAGTCGCGGGCGCCGAACGCGCCGTTTTTGCGGAAGCGCACCGCAAGCCAGCAGAGGATTCCGAAAGCGCAGACGGAAAACACCGCGTCGAAATACACGTTGACGAAAATCAGAACGTCGGAAAGTATTGTAAAAAACAGATCCGAAATTTCGTGCAAAACGCGGTCGTCGAAGCTCGCAAAAATCTCGCCGCGCGGCTTGCCGCGCTCCGCCGCTCCGTACTGGTAGAGCCTGTACCCCGCCCTCGCCGCCGTGTGCAAAAACATCAAAACCGCAACAAACGCAATCTGGATTGCGGGAACTGCCGCAAGCACGTAAAACAAGGTGCGCCCCACGAGCGAGCGCGGATATTTGAATTCGGTCGATTCCATCGGGAGAGTTTTTCGCAAAATCCGAGTCGAAAGGCAAGGCAAATATCAAAATCCGCCAGAAGTCAAAATAGTGCAAAGAAAGAAAAACCCTCTGCAAAAACGCCCGCAAATAACGTTTGCACACGGCGGAATTTACCCTATCAAATAAAAGGCAATACGAACCCGACACTATATATGACGGAGACATTCAAAAAACGCGCGGCGGCAAAAAACGCCGACAAAATCAAAGTGGCAGTCGTCGGCTGCGGCGGACGCGGAAGCGACGCCCTCTGCAACATGCTCGCGGCTGACCCCAACATAGAATTCGTCGCCGCGGGCGACGCCTTCCCAAAGCAGATTGAAAAGACGGCGGAAAAGGTGAAAAACTTCGCCCTCAAAACGCTCGGAAAAAAGGACGCGTGGAGGGTAAGCCCCGAAACGTCGTTCGTCGGGCTTGACGCTATCGACAAAATCGTGCAGACCGACGCCGACGTCGTTGTTTTGGCGACTCCCCCCGTCTTCCGCCCCTGCCACATCGAAAAGTGCCTCAAAGCAGGCAAAAACGTTTTCGCCGAAAAGCCGATTGCCATAGACGCCGTTGGGCTTCGAAAAATCTACAACGAGCTTATTCCCCTTGCCGACAAGGCGGGGCTTACCGTAATTTGCGGAACGCAAATGCGCTACCACTCCGCGATTGCCGAGGGCGTCGAACGCGTCAGGGACGGTCAGATTGGCGACGTTGTGGGCGGGGTTTTCCTGCGCTATGTGCCGCTGTACCTCATGCGGCAGACGCTCGACGCGCCCGCCGAAAGCCTCCAACCCGACGACGCCGAATACCAGCTGCGCAACTGGCTCGGCTTCCGCTGGACTTCGGGCGACCACTTTGTGGAGCTTTTTGTCCACAACCTCGACATGGCTCTCTGGGCGTTCGGGCAGTTCCCGATTGAGGCGGTAGGCTCCGGCAGCAGGCAGGCAAACCTCGAATGGGGAAAATTCGGCGACAGGCACTCGAACACGCACGTCCAGTACGAATTTGCAAACGGCGCAACACTCACCGCCGCGTGCCGACAGGAGCCGAACACAACCCCCTACGCGACGTTCAAGGTAATCGGCACGAAAGGCGTTCTCGAAATGTCGTTCGGCAAACAGCGCATTACGGGCGAAAAGCCGTGGGTTTCGGAGCACGCAAAAAAGCAGGCACTTGTCTGCGAGCACGAAGTTTTGCTCGGCGCAATCCGCGACGGCAAGCCGATAAACACGATGAAAACCTGCGCAGGCAGCTGCTTCGCGGCTATCGCGGGAAGAGAATCGGCTTACGCGGGCAAGAGGCTCAAATGCCGCTGGGTGCTCGAAAAGTCGAAGCTCGACTACATGCCCAAGAACCTTTCGCTCGGCGGGAAGGTCGCCCTCCAACCCGTCCCGAACCCAACAGACTACAAGCTAATTTAACAATAAAGAGGAAAAAATGGAAAAATATATGATAAATAGAAAATCGTTTATAAAAACCGCTGGCGTCGCGAGCTTGGGCTCTGCGCTGCTGCCGAAGTTCTCGTTTGGAGCGGCAAAAGGCTCGGACAAAATCAAGGTCGCAATACTCGGATGCGGCGGGCGCGGGCGCGGCGCAATGGAAAACATGCTCTCCGCCGACCAAAACATAGAATTTATCGCCGCGGGCGACATCTTCCCCAAGCAAATCGAACGCGCTGGCAAAAGAATAGCGGCATACGCCGAAAAGAAATTCGGCAAAAAGGACGTCTGGAAAGTAAGCCCCGACACCACATTCGTAGGGCTTGACGCAATCGACAAAATCGTGCAGACCGACGCCGACGTCATAATGCTCACGACAACGCCCGTCTTCCGCCCATACCACATCGAAAAGTGCCTCAAAGCGGGCAAGCATGTCTTCGCCGAAAAGCCAATCGCCATAGACGCCGTTGGACTTCGAAAAATCTACAACGAGCTTATTCCCCTTGCCGACAAGGCGGGGCTTACCGTAATTTGCGGAACGCAAATGCGCTACCACTCCGCGATTGCCGAGGGCGTCGAACGCGTCAGGGACGGTCAGATTGGCGACGTTGTGGGCGGGGTTTTCCTGCGCTATGTGCCGCTGTACCTCATGCGGCAGACGCTCGACGCGCCCGCCGAAAGCCTCCAACCCGACGACGCCGAATACCAGCTGCGCAACTGGCTCGGCTTCCGCTGGACTTCGGGCGACCACTTTGTGGAGCTTTTTGTCCACAACCTCGACATGGCTCTCTGGGCGTTCGGGCAGTTCCCGATTGAGGCGGTAGGCTCCGGCAGCAGGCAGGCAAACCTCGAATGGGGAAAATTCGGCGACAGGCACTCGAACACGCACGTCCAGTACGAATTTGCAAACGGCGCAACACTCACCGCCGCGTGCCGACAGGAGCCGAACACAACCCCCTACGCGACGTTCAAGGTAATCGGCACGAAAGGCGTTCTCGAAATGTCGTTCGGCAAACAGCGCATTACGGGCGAAAAGCCGTGGGTTTCGGAGCACGCAAAAAAGCAGGCACTTGTCTGCGAGCACGAAGTTTTGCTCGGCGCAATCCGCGACGGCAAGCCGATAAACACGATGAAAACCTGCGCAGGCAGCTGCTTCGCGGCTATCGCGGGAAGAGAATCGGCTTACGCGGGCAAGAGGCTCAAATGCCGCTGGGTGCTCGAAAAGTCGAAGCTCGACTACATGCCCAAAGACCTTTCGCTCGACGGAAAGGTCGCCCTCCAACCCGTCCCGAACCCGACAGACTACAAGCTAATTTAGCAACTTAAAGCCCCGCGCATTGAGGGGCATCAAAAAACAAAAAACGGGTCGTACGACCCGTTTTTTTGTGCCGACTTGCAAAAAATCCCCGCGTTGTCGGATAAATGCTACGCGCAAAATCTTCGCGCAGTAGGCAAAATTCCGCGCGCTTTTTTTACGCGTAGTATTTTTTTACAAAGTCCAAGTTGTGTTTGAGAACGTCCTCCATTGCGCCGTCCCTTTGGGGGTTGTGCCCGTGAAGCTCAAACACAAGCCAGCCGTCGTAGCCGACTTCGAGAATAGCGTCGAGGCACGCGCGCATGTCGCGCGGGCAGCCCGAACCGGAATCGAGCCTGTGGCCCTTGTCTTTCAGGTGGATTTGCCCAATCAGACCTTTGAGTTTCCTCATTTCTGGGACGGTCTCGAAACCGTAGTACTGGAAGTTGAAAATGTCGAAATACACTTTGACCGCGGGGCTTCCGACAGCCTCGATTATGCGAATGTCGTCGTCGGCACAAAGCGAATTTTCAAGGCTGAGGTTTACGCCGAGCTTTTCGGCGACGGGCGCAACCGCTTTCAACCTTTCGACGAGCGGCTTGAAAAGCTCCTCCCGAATGCGCTTGTCGCTCCCCTGCATGTTCGCCTTGCCGTAGAACGGAACGAGCACGTCTGACGCGCCGAGCGCGGCGGCGGCCTCCACCGCGCCTATCGTGTACTCGACCGCGCCGTCGGCCGAAACAAATGGCGCGTTGTTGAGCATTGCGGCAGTGCCGGAGCACTGCAAGCCCGTCGCCGCCATTGCCGCCTTGAACGCCGCAATATTCTGCGGAGAGGAAAACTTTGCTGGCGCAAACGGCGCGGAGACCTGAACGCCGTCCAAGCCGATTGACTTGGCGGTTTCGAACGCCTTGGGTCTGTGCGAAGCGTGCAAAGTCCAGTCGCACGCGCTGAATTTAAATGCGGGCTTTTTTCGTCCGCAGCCCGCGAGGATTGCCGGCACCGCGCCCGCCGCAACCGCCGAGCGCGAAACCATTGAAATAAAACTGCGTCTGTCGATTTTTTCCATATGTCCGAAAATCATAAGCCGCAAAAAAACCCGCGCAAGGCAAAACTCCGCGCGGGTTTGACAAAAATGCGCAAACTTTGCACTCTATCGACTTTTCGGCTTGAATACGATGTTGCGAATATCGAACGTGTCGCCGTCGCGGTTCGATGTTTGCATAACCAAGATATTGCCGAAGCTCGACATTGCCTCAGCCTTGTATTCGGGAATCTTCGCCTCGTAGAGCTTTTTGCCGCCGTCAAGCAAAGACACCGTGTACGATTTGTCCGCGCCCAACTTGAACGCCATTTCCGCTTTCAGCCACTTGCCCTGCGGAATGTCGAGCAGCCCGTTCGGGGTTTTCAGCTTGCCGTTGGATACCTTGAACGCAGGGCCTTCAAAGCCCGTATTGCCTCTGAGTTCCACGGAGAACGTGGAAGTTTTGTTCACGCGGATTTCGAACGAAAGCGCACCGGTGTCCGCCTTTGCAAGGCTTGCCGAATACATCGTGTGGGGAAGGAAGTTTTTGCCGTCAGACCGCGCCTTGTCGGTGTAGCGGGCGAAGCGTCCTGTGGAGTCCGACATAACGCGAATATCGGCGTCCTGCGTGAAAATCCTGCCCTTCAAGGGTGTTTCGCCGACTTCGACGTCGCCGAAGTCTTCTAAAAACGCCTTTGTCCAGAGCGGGGTTTTCGGCAGGTTGAGGACGGGCGGAAATTCGTAGCCGTCGAGAATTTCGGCGGCGCGTTTTTTCATGCCGCCGCGCACGCCGGCGTCGGACGTGTCGAACGGGACGAAGCCGATTTTTTTCACGACACCGCTTTGCGGAATGCCGTTTTTCAGCTTCGGATTGGCAATTATCGAGCCTTTGTCCTGACCGTATTCCGACTGCCATTTTTCGAGCGGCATTCCGAAGAAGTCGGGCGTGCCGTCCTCTTTCCAGTAGAGGTTGCTTGCGAATTTTCCGTTCAGGCGCGTGATAACCTTTTGGGCGTTGCGGAAAACCTCGGAGGGCGAGCGGTAGACCACCACGTTGCGCTCGAACACAAGCTCGTCGGGGTATTTTTCGCCGAGCCTGCTGAGGGCGATTTGCGAAGTTCCGCCGCAGACAAATACGTTGTTGCGAACCGTGTTGTTTTTGCCGTAGTGCTGGTGGTAGCTGTCCTCGGCGACGTCGTGCACATAGTTGTTTTCGACGACGAATCCGCGGCTGCCCTCGTCGTTGTAGATGCCCCAGCCGCCGTAGCGGTGGCGGTAGACGCCGTTGATGTGGTTGCCGCTGATGACCGAGCCCAAGTGCTCGCCGAGCGTGTAGATACCGCCCATGTCGCAGAGCACGCCGAAGCCGATGTTGAAAATGCGGTTGCCAACAATGCGGTTGTTGCCCGTGTTAGCGGGGGCAAAGCCCCATGTCCAGCCGCCAGAAACGCCTGTGTAGAAGCCGTCGAAAATCGTGTTGTGCTCCACGGAGATGTCGTGGACGTCTAGGTAGAGGACGCCAACGCCCGCCTTGTCGTAGCGTCCGTAGCGGTAGATGATGTTGTCGCGCACGGCTATGTTGCGCGAGATGTCGTTTTTGGAAAGTTTCGGATTCGGAGCGTCGCCTATTCTCACGCCGCCGCAGCCGTTGTCGAAAAATTCGTTGCCCTCAACTATTGCGCCGTTTACGCCGTTTTTAAGCTCCAAGCCGTAGTTGTTTGTGTAGCGCACTGTGTTGTTGAGGAAGGCGAAGTTTTCGGCGTTTTGCACGAATACCGCGCCGCGCACCGAGAACGCCGCCTGCGGCGACTGCCGCCAGTCGGGAGTCGGGAAATGCCCGCAGTGCTCGAAAGTAATGCCCTTGATTGTGAGGTTTCTGACGGGCTTTTCCGCCGATTCCCCCGAAATGTCGAAAAGCCGCGAAAGCTTGGGGGAAACCGCGCGGATATTTTCGGGCGTCTCGCCATTGCGCGGGTAATACCAGAGGGTTTTGTCGGCGGCGTCGAAATAGAATTCGCCCTCCTCGTCGAGCGCGGCAAAAGCGTTGGACACTCTGAAACGCATGTTTTTGTCCCACTTGCTGAGAATGAAATTCATCGAATATTTGTGCTCGACCGGCGGGAGGTCGTTCGTCGTAAACGACGCCGCAAACGGATTTTCCACGAACACCGTAGTGGTCAAGCCGTCGGGATTTCTTTCGAGGCGCAGAATTTTGCAGCGCGCGTTCATCCAGACCGAATAGAGGTCGAGATACGAGTTCGAAATTTTGTTTTGCGGTACGCCGTCGAGCGATTTGATGTCGGCATTGCGCACCACGAACGAGTTTCTTCCGTACTGCGAATTAAAAAAGCAAAAGCCGTCCTGCGCCGCGTTTGCGCGGACTCCGTTGACGAAGAGAGCCTCGACATTTTCGGCTTTCGTTTTCAGGAATTTGCCGTCGCGAACCCAGCCCGAGAGAAGCTCTCCGCCGCTTACGACGGTTTTGCCGCCGCCGTCGATTGTCGCGCCGCCGAGCGACGAACCGATTTTAACGGGTCTGTCCAAGCGGAATTCGCCCTCCAATTTAATGTATTTTTCCCCCGACGCCGCCGCGTTTTCGAGAATTTCGGACAGGGATTTCCCCGTGTTTCCGAACGCCATTCCCGAAACGGCTACGCCACACAATGCGATAAGTAATGCTCTCATGTCCACAGAAAAACCTACAAAAACAAGCACGCCAAGTCAACACAAATTCAAAAATTAAACTTATAATGTTGACTCGAAAATCAACTCAAATAAACCCATGCGTTTGAGAAGAAATTTTTATGGTAAGTTTGATGGTTATAGCATTCGTCGTGGGATACGTCTGCATTGCGGTAGAGCACGACATCGGGATTAACAAGGCGGCAACGGCAATTCTATTGGGCATGACTCTCTGGATTTTGTACATGTTCAGTGGCTCGGGCGTAATCATCGGCGAAAACCTCGAAAATTTCGAGCACTTCCTCGCGGAGAACCCCGAATTCTCCGCGCTCAGCAGGGCGAAACAGGCGGTGAAGTTCGTCGCCAACTACCAGATTGTCGAGTACCTCGGCGACTACACGCAGATTATCCTCTACCTCATGGGCGCAATGACGATTGTCGAGCTTATCGACGTCCACGGCGGATTCTCGGTTATAACCGACAGAATCACGACTTCAAACAAGCGCAGACTCCTCTGGATTTTGGCTTTCATGACCTTCTTCATGTCGGCGGTGCTCGACAACCTCACGACCGCAATCGTGATGACAATGCTGCTCAGAAAGCTCGTCGGCGACAAAAGGGAAAGGTGGCTTTTTGCGAGCGTTGTGATAATCGCGGCAAACAGCGGCGGCGCGTGGACTCCTACGGGCGACGTCACGACAATCATGCTCTGGATTGCCGAAAACGTCACCACCGCCCCGCTCCTCCGCGACCTCTTCCTGCCCGCGCTCGCCTCGATGCTCGTGCCGCTTGCGATAGTCTCCAAAATGCTCGGTTCGGGCGCGGCGCAAAAGCCCGAAGCCGCGGCGAAAAAATCCCCGCGCGAGCCCATGAGCCTGCGCGAGCGCACGGCTATACTTGTCGTCGGCATTTCGTCGTTCGTCTGCGTGCCGATTTTCAAGGCCCTCACGGGGCTTCCGCCGTTCGCGGGCGTGCTGCTTGCGCTCGGTCTTATCTGGATTTTGGTGGAAATAATCTACAACGGCAAAAAGAACATCGCCCCCTCCGAACAGCTTAGAATCCAGAACATCATCGGAAGAATCGACATCACGACAATCCTGTTTTTCATCGGCATTCTGATGTCGGTTGCCGCCCTCCAAAGCGCGGGCGTGCTCAAAACAGTCTCCGAATTTCTCGACAAAAACGTAAGCAATGCGTACATAATCAATACGATTATCGGCATGCTATCCGCCATTGTAGACAACGTTCCGCTCGTTGCGGGCGCAATGGGCGCGTACTCCATTCCGGCCGCCGACGCACTCGCGAACGCCAAAAACGCCGCCTACCTTGCGAACTTTGCGCAGGACGGCATTTTCTGGCAGACGCTCGCGTACTGCGCGGGGGTCGGCGGAAGCATGCTAATCATAGGTTCTGCGGCGGGCGTAATAGTAATGGGCTTGGAGAAAATCACGTTCGTGTGGTACGCAAAGAACATTTCTTTCTTGGCGTTTTTGGGCTACATCTCGGGCATTTTGATATACGCCGCGCAAAACGCGGTTTTCGGCTGATTGGCTTTTCCGAAAGCTTCAAAACGCAAATTCCGAAACTCCGCGCGGACTTCCAACCGCGCGGAATTTTTTGCCCCGATGCTCCGCCTCCCCTCCCGGCCGACGTTAAGCTTCCGCCGAACGCTCCGATGAAACATTCATGACAACTGCCGAAGAAAGGCGGGCAAAATGGGAGCCGCGCGGGGCGTGGAACGCGCTGATTCTGTTTTTGTCGGCGTATGTGGTGTTCGCGCTCGTCTACGGATACGCGTCGCCGCAAAGTTCGGAGCTTTCTAAATACCTCCGCTACGGCGACACGGTCTCGTGCGCGTTTTTCCTCGCCGACGCAATCATAAGGTGGCTCGCCGCCCCCGACAGAATCGCATTTCTGAAATACGGCTGGATTGACATTGTCTCGAGCATACCGAACGTCGCTCCCCTGCGCTGGGGACGGCTTTTCGCCGCGCTAAAAATCGTAAGGGCGGTGAGGGCAGTCCGCGCGTCGATGAGGCTTTCGGATTATTTTTTCAGGGACAAAATCGAGAGCGGGTTCGCGGCGGTCGCAACCATGCTGTTTTCGTGCATGGCGGTGTGCGGAATGCTCGTGCTGTCCTTCGAGCGCGACGCCCCGAACGCGCAAATAACCGACGCCGAAGCCGCGCTCTGGTGGTGCGCAAACACGATAACGACCCTCGGCGCAAGCGGGCTGAACCCGATTACAACGGAGGGGCGCATTGTGGGAATTTTCCTGATGTTCGCGGGCGTCGGACTTTTTACGGCGACCTCCGCGATGATAGTCGCGTGGTTTTTGAAACGCCGCGACCATTAAACCGACTGCTCCGCGCTATTTCGCCGACTCCTTCAATTCGCCGAAAGAAAGCTTGCGAATGTCAAAGTACGCTCCGTCGTAATCGCTTGTCTGCGCCACCACGATTTCCGAAAACGAGCTTGCGGCGGCGGCGCGGTACTGGGCTATCCGCCCGTCGAAGAGCGTTTTCGCGCCGTCCGAGATTTTCAATGTGTACGACTTGTCCGCGCCCGTCTTGAATGTCATTTCTACGCCCAGCCACTTGCCCTGCGGAAGCGCCACAGAGCGTCCGTCGAGCAAAAGCGAGCCGTTTTTCACCTCGAACATCGGGCCTGCGTGGCCCGTGTCGCCGCGGCATTCCACAAAGAAAGTCGATGTTTTGTTCACGCGTACTTCGAACGAAAGCCGCGCTGTTGCGCCGCGTCCGAGCGAAATCCGATAGGTCGAATTCGGCAGATAGCTCGGCGTTTGTACGGAGTCAATATAGCGGACAAAACGCCCGCTTTCGTCGGCGAGAACCGCGACGTCGAAGCCGTTGTTTTTCGAGAAAACCGTCGGCAGAGTCGGCTTGAAGCCGAGCGGAATTTGCGAGAGACCTTCGGTAAATTCACGCGTCCATTCGGGTTGCACGGAGATTTTCTCGACGGGTGAAATCTCGTATGTGCGCATGATTTCAGCAAGCCGCGCCTTCATTTTTCCGCGCACGCCCGCGCCCGAAGTGTCGAATGGCTCGAAGCCGATTTTCTTGTATAAATCGTTGCCGAATTTGCCGTTTTTCAATTCGGGATTTCCGAACACGGAGTGCCTGTCCTGCCCGTATTTGCTTTGCCAGACGTCGGCGGGCAGATTGGCGAACTCAACCGCGCCATCTTCGTTCCAGTAAATGTTGCGGTCGAACTTTCCGTTCAGGCGAGTTATCAATTTGTCATGCCTCAGGACTTTTGCGGGCGGGCGGTAGACGACCACGTTGCGCTCGTAAACAAGCTCGTCGGGGTATTTTTCGCCGAGCCTCGTCAGCGCGACTTGCGCCGACGAGCCGTACGCGAATATGTTGTTGCGCACCGTGTTGTTTTTGCCGTAATGCTGGTGGTAGCCCTCCTCCGACGTGTTGTGGACGTAGTTTTTTTCGACAATGAAATCCGCGCTGCCCTCGTCGTTGTAGATGCCCCAGCCGCCGTAGCGGTGCGGGTAGACGCCGCTTATTTCGTTGCCCGAAATCGACGAATTTTTGTGCGAGCCGAGCGTATAGATTCCGCCCATGTCGCAAAGCAGACCGCGTCCGATTTCGAAAATGCGATTGTCGGAAATTTTGTTGTTTCGGGTGTTTGTGGGCGCAAAGCCCCATGTCCAGCCGCCCGAAATGCCCGAATAGTGCCCGTCGAAAATCGTATTGTGGGAAAGCCGCACGTCGCTTGCGTCCATGTAGATTATGCCGACCCCCGCTTTGTCGTGGCGTCCGTAGGAGTATATTATGTTGTCGGAAACCTCCACGTTTTGCGTGTGCGCAAGCTTCCGCCGCGGATCGACGCCTATTTTTATGCCGCCCGCGCCGTTGTCGAAAAATTCGTTTTGCGAAATCCTGACGTTCTTCGAGCCGTGCCCGACTTCAAGCCCGTAGGTGTTGGTGTGGCGCACGGTGTTGTTTTCGAATTTCAGGTTTTCAACGCAGTCGAAATACAGCGCACCGCCGAGCGTAATCGCCGCCTGCGTGTTCTGACGCCAGTTTGCGGGCGGATTGTGCGCGGAGTGCTCGAAAGCGATTCCGCGAATCGCAAGCCCCGAAAGCGGATTCTTGGGCGACTTCCCGCAAGCCGACAAAATGCGAGTCGCCACGGGATAATACGCCGAAATGTTTTCGGGCGTCTCGCCGTCGCGCGGGTAGTACCAGAGTGTTTTGCCGAGGGAGTCGAAATAGAATCTACCCTGTTTGTCGAGCGCGGCGAAAATGTTTCCGACGCACAGCCTCGGATTCGGGTCCCATTTTGAAAGCGGGATAGGCAGCGGATTGCGGACTTTCAGCGTCGACGTTTTGCCGTCGGGGTTGCGCGTTATATCGAGAAGTCTGCAATAGGCGTTTATCCAAGCCGCGTAAAAATCGACGAGCACTTCGGAATATCTTTCGCGCGGAAGTTCGAGGAGTTCGAGTATATCCTCGTTGCGCATGATGATTGTCGAATCTCCCCTATCATAGACGTGCTTCAACGCGGTTTCGGCGCGGTTTGCGCGCTGACCGTTTACGAAAAGCGACTCGACTTTGTCGGCATCAACCCGCGCCTTCAAAAATTTTCCGTCGCGCTCCCAGCCCGAAACTTTTACGCCGCCGCTTACGACGGTTTTGCCGCCGCCGTCGAGCGTAAGCCCGGAATGTTTTTCCGTAAGCACAAGCGGCTTCTCCACAAAATACCGCCCCGAAAGCTCGACGCGCTTTTCGCCGCGCCCCGCCGCCGAATCTATTATTTGTTGCAGGCTCTCCGAACCGAAAAGCTGCGGCATACCTAAAACAAGCAACGCCCAAAGAGCGCATTTCCCCACTATATTAACGACTGTGGTCATATGGAGATATTAAAACGACGCTCCAAAACCGCGTCAAGCAAAACCGCTTCCGCGCAATTGCTTTGCGGCAAGATTCGGCGCAATTTGTCAAAAAAATAACCGCGCCGAAATCTGGCGCGCGCCACAGTGCGACGCGCAAAAACTACCGCGAGAGGAACTCGCGCGCGAGCGCGTCTGCCGATTCCACCACGCGCAGGCACGGACGCTTTGCGTAGTATTCAGCCGTGCGCGCGTCGGGAGTCGGCGACATGGGCGCGTCCTTTTGCAGTTTCAGGATTTCGCGGCAGATTATCGAGCCGTTCTCCCGCCTGAATTCCTCGGCGAGCTGCTGGGTGCGCTCGTAGATTTTCCGTTTTTTTTCGGGCGAGGCGTCGTCGGTTGCCTCTTTCAAGCCGAGCAGCATTGCGCACGCCGAAAACGCGCCGCAGACTTCGCGCATGCGCCCCACTCCGCCGCCCAGAGGCGCGGACAGTTTCAGGGCGGTCGCGGTATCTATGCCGAATTTCGCCGCGTGCGCGGCAAACACCGACTGCGAGCAGTTATATCCGCATTTGAAGAGTTCGCTTGCCCACTTTTCAGCCATTACTCCGCGCCCTCCGACGATTTTGCGAATTTTTCCTTGATTTCAAGCGACGCCCTCATCGAGCAGAATTTCGGCCCGCACATTGTGCAGTGGTGCGACGTTTCGTTATCGCGAGAGAATTCCTTGTCGTTTTTGCGGCGGAAAGACTCCGCGCGTTCGGGGTCGAGCGAAAGGTTGATTTGGTCGCGCCATCTGAATTCCACGCGGGCAAGGCTCATTGCGTTGTCGCGGTACTGCGCGGCGGGGTGCCCCTTCGCCAAGTCCACCGCGTGCGCGGCGAGCTTGAATGTCACCACGCCCTCGCGGACGTCGTCGCGTTCGGGAAGCCCCAAGTGCTCCTTCGGCGTTACGTAGCAGAGCATAGCCGTTCCGCGCCAGCCGATGAGCGTTGCGCCGATTGCCGCCGTGATGTGGTCGTAGCCCGCGGCGATGTCGGAGACAAGAGGCCCGAGCGTGTAGAACGGGGCTTCGCTACACCAGTCAAGCTCGCACTCCATGTTTTTTTCAATCATTTGGAGCGGAACGTGCCCCGGACCTTCGCACATAACCTGAACGTCGAAGTTCCACGCGCGTTTTGTAAGCTCGCCCTGAACGGCAAGCTCGCCGAGCTGGGCGGAATCGTTCGCGTCGGCGATAGCCCCCGGGCGGAGACCGTCGCCGATGGAGAACGCAACGTCGTAGTGCGACATGATGTCGCAGATGTCGTCCCAGTGTTCGAAGAGGAAGTTTTCGCGGTTGTGGGCGAGAACCCATTTCGCCATGATTGAGCCGCCGCGCGAGGCAATCCCCGCCATGCGCTTTGCCGCCGCGGGAATGAATTTGGAAAGCACGCCCGCGTGGATTGTAAAGTAGTCTACGCCCTGCTCCGCCTGCTCTATGAGAACGTCGCGGTAGACGTCCCAGTTCAAATCCTCCGCAATGCCGCCGACCTTTTCAAGCGCCTGATAGAGCGGAACTGTTCCGACGGGCGTCGGGCAGTTGCGGATAATCCACTCGCGGGTGTCGGTGATGTCCGCGCCCGTGGACAAGTCCATGAGCGTGTCGGAGCCCCATTTTATGGCCCAGAGCATTTTCTCGATTTCCTCCGGAATCGACGACGCCATCGAGCTGTTGCCGATGTTCGTGTTGATTTTTGCGAGGAAATTCCTGCCGATAATTGCGGGTTCAAGCTCGGTGTGGTTGATGTTTGCGGGAATAATCGCCCTGCCCCGCGCAACTTCGTCGCGCACGAACTCGGGGGTGATTTTGAAGTCGGGGCGCTGCGGGAAGCCCGCGTGCTGAATGTAGAGCGAATCGCGCGGGGCGGCGGGCGACATTTTGCCCTCAATGCCGTTTAACAGCGCGAGGTTTTCGCGCAGGGCTACGTACTCCATTTCGGGCGTGATTATGCCCTTCTTTGCGTACGCCATTTGGGTCGGGCGCGTCCCCGCCTTTCCGCGCAGAATCTTTCTGCCGCCGAACGGATTTTTTGCCGACGGCGCAAGCGTGCCGACAACTTCCGCGTCGCCGCGCGAGGCTATCCACTGTTCGCGAATTTTCGGAAGCCCCTTGGAGGTGTCGAAATGGAAGTCGGGGTCTCCCCACGCGCCGCAGGTGTCGTAAATGCGCACGGGTTTGTTGGGGCGGCGCGAGCCGTCGCGCATGCGCGTGGGCGTAAGCTCTACCTCGCAAAGCCCCACTTCCACGTTTCCGCCCGCAACCTTTATGTGCTTGCGGTGCGGGTTGTCCAAAAAGAGTTTTTTTATGTCCATGACCTATTCGGCTGCGGGGCGCGGGAAGAGAATTTCCTGCGCTCCGAGTGTTTTGCCTTCGAGAACATTCGACCACTTTGTGTTGCCCTCGAATTTTTCGATTTTCCCCAAGCCCAAAAGCGTGAGGATTTTCTCGGAAACGTTCGGCATTACGGGCGCGAGAAGCACCGCCGAAACGCGCAGAGCCTCCGCCATGTTCGCGAGGGTCGCCGCCAGCAGTTTTTTGTCGGACTCCGCCCCGCTCTTTGCGAGCTTCCACGGCGCGCGCTGCTCGGCGTACCTGTTTATCGCGCGGATAAAATTGAAGGTCTTTTCGAGCGCGATGTGGAACTGCATGCCGTCGTAGAGTTTCAAAACTTCGTCGGCTGTTTCTTCGGCGAGCGTTTTGAGCGACTTCTCGAAATCCTCCTCGACCTCCGCCGCGGGGACGACACTCCCGCAATAGCGTTTTCCCATGTTCAGCAGGCGGCTGAGCAGGTTGCCGAGGTCGTTGCCGAGGTCGGACGTGTAGCGCGTGAGGAAGAGGTCGAACGAAAAGTCGGAGTCCTGCCCGACGTTCATTTCGCGCATGAGGAAGTATCTGAACGGGTCTACGCCGAATTTTTCGACCAAGTCGAGCGGGTTTACGATGTTGCCCAGGCTCTTCGACATCTTTTCGCCCGACGACATCCACCAGCCGTGAACCAACAGCGATTTCGGCAGCTCTATTCCCGCCGCGTGGAGCATTATCGGCCAGTAGACCGCGTGCGGCGGAACGAGAATGTCCTTGCCGATGACGTGGAAGTCGGCAGGCCAGTTTTTCGCGAATTCTTCCGTGCCGTAGCCGACCGCCGAAATGTAGTTTACGAGGGCGTCGAACCAGACATAGGTTACGTAGTTCGGGTCGAAGGGAAGTTCAATGCCCCATTCAAGACGCTCTTTCGGGCGCGAAATGCAAAGGTCGTTGAGCGGCTCTTTGAGGAACTCCTTGACCTGCTTTGCGCGGAAGCGCGGGAAGATGAAGTCTTCGTTTTTGTCGAGAAAATCTACGAGCCAGTCCTGATACTGGCGGATTTTGAAGAAGTAGTTGCTTTCGGTGATTTCCACGACTTCCCCGAAAATTTCGGGCCATTTGCCGTCAACCCTGTCCTTTTCCTGCAAGAACTGCTCCTGACGCGCCGAGTAAAAGCCCTTGTATTCCGCCTTGTAGATGTCGCCCTTGTCGAAGAGCATTTGGAGAATCTCGCGGACAACCTTGATGTGGCGCGGCTGCGACGTGCGGATATAGTCGTCGTTCGAGATTTCGAGAAGCCTGCACATTGTGGTGAATTTTTCCGCCTGTTCGTCGCAAAATTCCACGGGGGCGACGCCCGCCTTGCGCGCGCTCTGCTGAACCTTTTGACCGTGCTCGTCAAGCCCCGTGAGGAAGTGGACGGGCATTCCCGAAAGCCGTTTGCAGCGCACGATGACGTCTGCGAGGACTTTTTCGTAAGCGTGTCCGAGGTGGGGCGAGCCGTTGGCGTAATCTATTGCGGTTGTCAGATAAAAATTCTTCATTCCTCCGAATATGAACCGATGCGCCGAAATTAAAAGCTTTTTCTATCACAATATCGCGCAACGCGCAAAAAAAAATCGCGCCCGCGGTTTCGCATGCCGCAACGGCGGCAAAACCGCAAATTTCCCAGTTTGGGAACACGGCGCAAAATTCCGAAACGCTGCCGACGCGTTGCGATTGCGCCGAACTCAGAAGAAGAATTTGTAGCCGAGCGGCGCAATCTTTTCGCCCCGATATTCGAAGGGCTTTCCGGAGTAGTTGCATACCGATTCCGCGCCGTTGCCGTATTTTGTAATGTACACGTCTTTTGAAATTTCCGAGTGCGATTCCATTGTCTCAAACTGCAATTTGCGCACGGGCTTGTACAATTCGTAAAGCTTGGCGATTGCGGGAATGCGCTCGAATTTGTTTGTGTAGATAATCGGGCGTCCGCCGAACTCCATGAGCCTTAAAATTTTCCTTTTGTCGGCGGTGATGTCCTGCTGCGTGTAGCGGTCGGGATTGTATAGAACAATGCCGTGGTAAACAATCTCCCAAATTGGGAGCACGCGTTTTATCAGCGGGCGCGCTCCTTCGTATTGTATTCTGTTGCCCACATAGTTGCAGTAGTCGAGCTTGTCTATGATGTGGTCGAAACCGCTCTCCGACGAGAATCCGCCGAAGTTTTCCACGCACTTTTGCGCTATTTTGTCTTGGTACTCAGCCGCCTGCTTTGCGTTGATTGCGTGCTTCGGGTTGTAGCACGCATAGGGGTTTACCGCAGTGAATACGTCGATGTAGTGCGGGCCGGTGAAGCCGAGCCGCTTCATGTCGTCGAGCTGGCGCGGCAGAAAGTTGTCCCATGCGTATTTCAGGCAGAGATTGTACGCCCTGCCCCCGCACCAAATGCCGTTCTTGGCAAGAGTGCCGTCGGGATTGCGGCAAACCATGTCCTCGGTCCAAATGCGCGAGCACGAATAGCAGTCGGTGCTGTTTGTGTGGGCGGAAATGAGGTAGCCCATGGCACGGACGGCGGCGGTAAATTTTTTCAGCCCCTCCTCGCCGCCGAGTTCGGCGTCAATCGGGAAGATGTCGGGAAAGCGGCCGTCGTAGCCGCCGCTCTGCCAGCCCGCCGAGCAGAACGTCGCCTTGTCTATGCCCGCGTCCCTTACGGCTTTTACGAATTTCACGGAGTCCTCGAAATTCAAAAACACTTTCATGGGAGGCTCGTCCGCCACAGTGTAGTGCTCTTTTTTGCCCTCCTTCGGCTTTTGCTTGGCGGCGTGGTACTGGATTCTTATCGGAATGGAATCCGCCTGATACGCCAAGTCGGGACGCTCCTTCACGCGGTCGCGGAGAAGCCTGCACGCGCCGCGGTCGAGCTGGTACTTGCGGTAGAAACGCGCAATTCCGCTGTAATTTGCGTCGTTGCCTTCCAGCTTGTAGTAGTCTATTATAATGTCCTCGTAGGGCTTGATTCCCGGAGTTTTGTAGAGGTCGGAACGCATCGAGAGCGTGTATTTGCCCTTGTCCGCCGACACCCGCGTGAACAGCCCGAAACGGAATCCCTTGACGATTCCGATGTACGTTCCGCGCGGAGTCTGGATTCCGTAGAACGGCATGACGAGACTTTTGAACGAAAATACGCCCTTGTCGGAATCGAAAACGCCGTACTCGCCGCGCGGGAAAAGCCAGAAGCCGTCCTCGCCCTTTTGCGCGGTAAAGTTTTGGTGTACGATGTCGAGCAGCTTTGCGTCGGACGGCACGGAATCGGCGGGAACGACAAGACGCGCCGCGCCGTCGGGCATGTTTTTGAGGGCGACTGTCCGCGACTCCACCGTGTTGTCGTTTTTAGTAAAGCTCACCACCGCGACTTCGCCGCGCGGGGACGGCGCGGCGCACGCGCCCAAAACCGCGACAAGCAACGCCGCCCGCAAAATAGCTTCTACAAATTTCATAATAACGCCCTCCGAGATGCTGGTTGATTTGCTAAATGCGCTACGATTGTCTCGAAAACAAGTCCTGCCGTCAAGCCAAAAAGCCGCCCCGCAAATAGGCGGTCGGAGCAGAGCATTGCCATGCCGCAGCCAGCCTATTCCCCAACGTAAGCAGTCCGCGCACCGAATGCCCACGCGCGGCGCGGCGGGCGTAAAAATTTCCGAAAACAAAGATTGAAATATTTACAAAGTCCCACTAATGTAGCTTTTTTTTCTACTATAACACCTATTACCAACGGAGAATAAACAAGTGACATCCGCAGACGATTTTGTATTGCAACTGATGGAGGAAAAAGGCCTTGTGTCCGCAGACATTATTTCGCAATGCCGCGAAGAACTGCTCTCGCAGGGCACTACCTCCGCCGATGTGGACTCCAAGCTTATCGACCTGCTCGTCGAAAGAAAATACTGCAAGTATGACGACATCTCGTTCATGCTCGCAAACGAATTCAACGTCCCTTTTATCTCACTGCAAAACCTCACGGTTGACGACGACGTAAAAAACCTCATCTCGAAGGAGGACGCGCGCAAATACAACGTTTTTCCGATTGCAATCACGGGCGGCCAGCTCGAACTTGCGGTCATCGACCCCATGGACATGGACGTTGTGGACAATCTCGGCCACATGCTCAAAATGCCCATCGACATCAGAATCGCCACGCCCGCCGACATCAAAAGCGCAATCGACGAGCACTACGGCGTCAACGCCTACGGCGACATTTTGGGAACGGAGGGCGCGGAAGTGTCGGAGGAAATCAAGGGGCTTGAAACGGGCAACGAAGCGGGCGTCTCGGAAGAGGAAGCACCCATTATCCGCTACGTCCACAAGCTCATTACAGAGGCGGTCAAAAGGCGGGCGAGCGATATTCACCTCGAACCGCTCGAAAAACGCTTCCGAATCCGCTACCGCATCGACGGCGTGCTCATCGAAGTGGAAAATCCGCCCAAACGCCTGCAACCGTCGATTATCTCGCGCCTGAAACTGATGGCGAACATTTCGATTGCCGAAAAGCGCGTTCCGCAGGACGGTCGCATTCAGATTGTATATAATAAAAAGGAAATCGACTTGCGCGTATCGAGCCTCCCGACGGTCTTCGGCGAAAGTATCGTCATGCGTATTCTCGACAAGGAGGGGCTGAGGCTCGGTCTTCCCGAACTCGGCTTCTTCTCCGACGACCAGGCGGTTTTCGAAAGAATAGTCGGCATGGCGGACGGCATTTTCCTTGTTACAGGGCCTACGGGTTCGGGTAAATCGACGACGCTCTACTCGGCGTTGAACTACCTCAACCACCCCGACCGCAAAATCATCACGGTTGAAGACCCCGTCGAATACCAGATGACGGGCATCAATCAGGTTCAGGTTCGCAGGGAGGTCGGCATGACATTCGCGGCGGCTCTGCGCTCGATGCTGCGCCAAGCGCCGAACATCATCATGATAGGCGAAATTCGAGATTTGGAAACCGCCGAAATTGCAATCAACGCATCGCTCACCGGCCACATGGTTTTCAGCACGCTCCACACGAACGACGCGCCCAGCGCGGTAACGCGTCTTGTGGATATCGGCGTAAAGCCCTTCCTTGTTAGCGCGTCTCTCCGCGCGGCTCTCGCGCAGCGACTCGTCCGCAAGACCTGCGTGCACTGCAAAACGGTCTACTCGCCCGACCCGCACGTCTTGCAGGCTATCGGCATAAACGAAATCGCCGCCGCCGGCATGACGTTCTACCACGGCGAAGGCTGCCCGAAGTGCAACGGCATAGGCTACCGCGGCCGCATGGGCATTTTCGAAATTTTCATCGTAAACGAAGAACTCCAACAGATGATTTACGAAGGCAGAACGCTCGTGGAACTGCGCACGAAAGCGCGCGAGCTCGGCATGAGAATCATGAGGGAGGACGGCGTGCGAAAAGTCGCCAGCGGCCTCACTACCGCCGACGAAGTCCTCAAAGTCACAATGAACGAATCATAGGATTTTACGGAAATGTTCGAAGACCACAACAACGCAATTTACGATATTCTGCTCACGAACAAGCTGCTCTCGAAGGAGCAGCTCGACGAGCTTAACGATACGCGCCTGAGCATGGGAAAATCGCTTGCGGACGCCGCGATAGACGCGGGCGTTTTGGAAAAGGGCAAGCTCCTCGAAGCCGTTGCGAAAGACCTCAATTTCGAATACGAGCCGATTCCGCCCGCCGACATTCGCGAGGACATCTACCGCCAGCTCCGCCCGAACCTCGCGCGGACATACGGGGTAGTCCCGATTAAGGTAGACGACACGTCGATTACGCTGCTCGCAAAAGACCCCTTCAACAACGCGATTATCGACGACCTCACGTTTACGCTCAACAAAGACGTAAACATAGTCGTTACGGACCCCGCCGCTGTAGACACGCTCATAGTGCAGTGCTACGGCGAGGAAAATTCAAGCATAGACGACCTCCTCTCGGAAATCTCGCAGGTCGATTTCGGAGACGAAACAAGCGAGGCGGACGCCGCAAACATGGCGAACGAAACGCCGATTATCAGGTTCGTAAACCTGATTTTGCAGCAGGCTATCCGCGACAAGGCGTCCGACATTCACTTCGAGCCGTTCGAAGACCAGTTCAGAATACGCTACCGTATCGACGGCGCGCTCTACGAAATGGCGCCGCCGCCCAAGAGCCTCGCGCTTCCCGTAATTTCGCGCATAAAGGTTTTGGCGAACCTCAACATAGCCGAAAACCGCATTCCGCAGGACGGCCGCATTAAAATGACCATTTCGGGACGCCCCGTCGACTTGCGCGTATCCACACTGCCGACGCAGTTCGGCGAAAGCGTCGTGCTCCGCGTGCTCGACAAGAGCGTCGTCAACCTCGACCTCGAAAAGCTCAGCATGACCGACGAAATCATGAGCAATATCCGCAGGCTCGTAAAACTGCCCAACGGCATTTTCATCGTAACCGGTCCTACGGGTTCGGGTAAGACGACAACGCTTTACTCGGCTCTGCGCGAGGTAAACACGGTGGACATTAAAATCCTCACGTCGGAAGACCCCGTCGAATACGAAATCGACGGAATCATGCAGGTGCAAATCAACCACCAAGTCGGTTTGGACTTCGCCCGATGCCTCCGCGCGTTCCTGCGTCAGGACCCCGACAAAATCATGGTCGGGGAAATTCGAGACTTGGAAACGGCGCAAATCGCGGTTCAGGCGTCCCTCACAGGGCACGTCGTGCTCGCGACACTCCACACGAACGACTCCCCCGGCGCGGTTACCCGACTCATGGATATGGGTCTCGAACCCTACCTTATCGCCGCGTCGCTCGAAGGCGTGCTCGGCCAGCGACTCGTCAGAAAAATCTGCACCACCTGCCGCACAGCCTACGAACCAGACCAGGAGCTTATCGACAGGCTCGGCGTCGACCCGATTGAAATCGCCGACAAGCAGTTCTACTATGGCAAGGGCTGCGCCGACTGCGGCGGAAGCGGCTACCGCGGACGTCAGGGTCTGTTCGAGCTGCTTCTCGTAAACGACGCCCTGCGCGACCTCATCACGAACCGTGCGCCGACCATGGTCATCAAGCAAAAGGCGGTAGAGCTCGGCATGCGCACCCTCCGCGACGACGGCCTCCGCGCAATCTTCGACGGCGCGACAACCGTTGACGAAGTTTTGAAATACACTTAATAAAAACCCCTCCAACAAATTAAACTTATGGCTAAATTCAAATATTCGGCTCTTGACAAAGACGGTCGCGAATCGAGCGGCGTAATAGAATCGACAAGCGAAAGCCGCGCCCGCAAGGAACTGTCCGAACAGGGACTTACGGTGTCGAGGCTCACGGAAGTTGCGGTTCAGTCCGAAAAAAAGGCGGCTGCCGCAAAAAAGCAGCGCAAGCCCATATTCGGCACGGGCGTCACAAGCGAAAATGTAACAATTTTTTCGCGCCAGCTCGCGACCCTGCTCAAAGCGGGCCTGCCGCTCCTGCGCTCGCTCGAAGTTATCGGCAGGCAGGAAAAAAACCCCTATTTTAAGGACATCGTCGAAAACCTCGCCGACGCCGTGCGCACGGGTAATAAGTTCTCCGACGGACTCCAACAGCACCCCAAGGTCTTCGACAAGCTCTATGTCAACATGGCTCGCGCGGGCGAAGCGGGCGGCGTGCTCGACGTCGTTCTCGACCGTCTTGCGACTTTTCAGGAAAAGGCGATGAAGACCACAAACAAGGTCAAGAGCGCGATGGTCTACCCCATCGTGATTTTGACGGTCGCGGTGGCAATCGTCGTAATCCTCATGATTTTCGTCGTTCCGCAGTTCCAGAAAATCTTCTCCGACATGCTCAACGGCGCGCCCATGCCCGCGCTCACTCAGGGCATTATCAACATTTCCGACTTCATGAAGGAAAACTACATCGCCACCCTCGGCATTGTCGTTGCCGTGATTGCCGCGTTCAAAATTTTCTTCAAAACGAAAGTCGGGCAGCGGCTCTGGGATATCGCGGGCTTGAAGCTCCCCAAATTCGGCGACCTCGTGATGAAATCGACCGTCGCGCGCTTCACACGCACATTCGGCACGCTGCTCGCTTCGGGCGTCCCGATTCTCGAAGCGCTCAACATCACCCGCGGCACAATCAAAAACAGCGTCATCTCCGACGCCCTCGTCCGCGTTCACGACCGCGTGCGCGACGGCGAGCCCCTCGCCGCTCCCCTCGACCAGCAGAAGATTTTTCCCACGATGGTGACGAGCATGGTCGAAGTCGGCGAAGAAACGGGGCAGCTCTCCGAAATGCTCAACCGCATTGCGGACAACTACGACGAAGAGGTCGACAACGCCGTGAGCGCTCTGACCAGCATGATCGAACCATTGATGATCGTCGGCCTGGCCGTGGTCGTCGGTACCATCGTGATCGCACTCTTCCTGCCGCTGGTCAAGCTGATCGAGGGCATGGGAGGCTGATTTCTCCCGCTTTTCAGGCCGGCCGGACTCCGACGGGTCCGGCCGTCGCTTTCTCCGGGCACGGGGGCCGGGAGGAACCGGGTTAACAGGAAGTTGACGGGAAAATTCCATGGATCAAAATTGTTACGCTGTTGTGATGGCGGGGGGACGCGGGGAACGGTTCTGGCCGCGAAGCCGCAGCAGCCATCCCAAACAATTTCTGCAGCTGCTGGGCAAATCGACCATGATCGAGGAGACTGTACGCCGGCTCTTCCCGGTCTGTCCTCCGGAACGGATTCTGGTATTGACCAATGCGGAATATGTCGATATCGTCCGGACCCTGCTGCCGGATCTCCCGGCGGGGAACATCGTCGGAGAACCGGTCGGTCGCGACACCGGGCCCTGTGCCGCTCTGGCTGCGGCGCTGGTCGGTTCGCGCGGCGGCGACGGCGCGGTCATGATGATGCTCCCGGCCGACCATGTGATCAAGCACACCAGAGAACTTTCGGCAGTGCTGGAGGATGCTGCGGAACTGGCCAGGAAACACGCCGAATGGCTGTTCACGATCGGCATTCCGCCCACCTCTCCGGCAACCGGATATGGTTACATCCAGTGCGGAGAAGCGCTGGAAGAGGCTTCGAACGGGACCCGTTTCTTCCGGAGCCTCGGCTTCCGGGAGAAACCGGACCGGGAGACCGCCGAACGTTTTCTCGCCTCCGGAGACTACCGCTGGAACAGCGGAATCTTTCTCTGGCAGGTCGGGGCGCTGCGGGCGGAATTCCGCCGCCAGGCGCCCGGACTGGAACGGTTCTGCACCCAGATCGGCGAAACGATTGCAGCCGGAACTTTTGAGCAGGAACTTCCGGAACTCTTCCGGAATCAACCTAAAATTTCGATTGATTACGCGGTCATGGAACACGCCCGGTTCATCGCAGTGGCGGAGAGCCGGTTCGACTGGGACGACGTCGGAAGCTGGACGTCGCTGCGGAACCATTTCGCCACCGATGCCGACGGCAATGTCGCCGATGGACTCTTCGCCGCGGTGGATTCCGGCAACCTGGTGGTTTCAGGCAGCCCCGACCACCTGATCGCCGCAATCGGCGTCGACAACCTGGTCATCGTGCAGACCCGCGATGTGACGCTGGTCTGCGCGGCAAACCAGGCGCAGCGGATCAAGGAATTGCTCAAAGCAGTCGGTCTCCGCCCCGAACTGCGCCATTTTCTGTAAAATCCGGAACGGAATATGGAACTTCTCCTGATCAACATCGGCAACACCTTCGCACAACCCGGCGTCTGGAGCGGCAACGCCATCAAATTGCTGCCGCGAATTCCGACTGCGGAACTGAAGCCGGAACTGCTGCCGGCTGGAATGCCGATCGCCGCCGCCACAGTGGTTCCCGCAATTCGCAAGCGCTTTGCGGACACCGACATCTGGTACCTCTCGGCATACAACCAACGTGCCGGAGTCGATTTCACCCAGGTGGACGCCTCGA